>SAMEA3663090__coassemble_161_pt1 | contig 28581 bp, 58 predicted proteins | sample SAMEA3663090__metabat2_low_PE_007 | metagenome-assembled genome bin SAMEA3663090 (sample SAMEA3663090) | pig gut metagenome | biome: pig gut; feature: pig-associated habitat; material: faeces | place: France | collected 2012
AAAAATTTATTTTACATATTAATTAATAAACATTTTTAATCAATTTTAATTATTTTAAGGAGAATAAAACAATATGGCAACATTAAGAGGATCAGTATTTAAAAGATCAAGAAGATTAGGATTTTCAATTTTAGAAACAGGAAAAGAATTTGCAAAAGGCAAAGGAAGACAAACTGTTCCTGGACAACATGGAAATAAAAGAAGACCAAAATTATCAGATTATGGATTACATTTATATGAAAAACAAAAAATAAGATTCATGTATGGTATTACAGAAAAACAATTTAAAAATACATTTGTGAAAGCTGCAAAAAGACCAGGTCAAGCCGGGGTTAATTTTTTACAAATGTTAGAAACTAGAATGGATTCACTTGTTTATCGTACAGGATTAGCTCAAACAAGAAGACAAGCAAGACAACTTGTTAATCATGGACATTTTACTTTAAATGGTCATAAAGCAGATATTCCTTCAATGCAAGTAAAAATCAATGATGTAATTGAATTAAAAGATAAATTAAGAAAAAATGTTCAAGTTTTAGAGAGCAAATCTAAAAAAGAATTAGCACCTTGATTAAAAGAAGAGGGTGATTTTAAATATAGATTAATTAGATTACCAGAAAGAAAAGAGTTAAATCAAGAAATAAATGAATCATTAATTGTTGAGTACTACTCAAAATAGTTATTTAAAAAATAATAAAGGTAGAGTTATGGATTTAGGTGGATGAATAGGTTTAGTTATAGGGTTAAGTATAGTTTGTTTATTAATAGGAGCAGCTCTTTCATTTTTCTTTACTAAAAGAATGTTTGAAAAACAAATTAAAGAAAATCCTCCAATAACTGAAAAAATGATTAGAGCAATGTTTTTGCAAATGGGAAGAAAACCATCTGAAGCGCAAATTAAAGCAATTATGAGATCAATGCAAAAAGCAAAAAATCAAAAATAATTTTTTTTAAGTTATGGATAAAAAAAACAATAAATACATTACAGGTAAAAATTCTGTATTAGATGCGATATCAAATAAATTAAAAATTAAAAAAATATATGCAACTTATCAATACCAAAATGTATTAGAAAAATTTAATATTCCATATCAAATAGTTAATAAAAATGATTTGGATAAAATAGTTACTACCAATCATCAAGGCATAATTGCTGAAGTAGATGATTATTTTTCTTATTGTTCTATTGAAGAGATTATGCACAATAAACCTGAAGTTATTTTAATATTGGATCATATAGAAGATATTAATAATTTAGGTTCTATTTTAAGAACAGCTAATGCAGCAGGTGTTTTTAATATTATTATTCCAGATAAAAGAGCAGCTCAAATAAATGATAAAGTATTAAAAATAAGTTCTGGCGGTTTTGTTAACATGAATATATGTAAGATTCCATCTATTCAAGTTGCTATAGAAAAATTGAAAAAAAATAATTTTTGAATTTATGCTTCTTGTATTTCCGAAAATGCTCAAACATATTTTGAAACTCAATATAATTTTCCACTTGCTCTAATTGTTGGGAACGAAGCTAAAGGTATAAGTTCAACTATTAAAAAAGCAAGTGATCAATTAATTTATATTCCCATGAATGGTACAGTCCAATCTTTAAATGTTTCCATTGCTACAGCTGTTTTATTATTTGAGATTGTGAAAAAAGCACACAATATATAAAAGTTTTACATATAAATTTAAATAAAATTTATATATTTGTTAAAAAAAAATAACAAATAGCATTTTATTTTTTCTTAATTAATTACATAATTAAGAATATCTTAATAATAAGTTCAAAAAATATTAAATGGAGAAGGCTTATGGGTGTAAAACATTTGAAAGTTTTAGGTATATTATCAGGAACTATTAGTGCAATTATTGCTCCCACTTTTTCTATGGCATGTATAAGTGATAATATTTTGGCTAAAACAAATATTTCAGAAGTTCAAACATATTTTTCATCTGAAGTTAGAGAACAAATATATCAGGAAGTCCAATCAAATGAAATATTAAGAGATTATATTTTAAATAATAAAATAATCCAAATTACAACAGCAGGTAAAGTTACAGATAATTCTTTCAATCAAATGACTTGAGAAGCTATTTCAGAATTTTCACGTAATGTGGGTTTTAACTTAGATATGTCTTCTTATAAAGAAACCAAATCTATGTCTACTAATGAAATTCATCAAGCATATTCAGATGCTTTAAATAAACAATATAAAATTTGGGTTTTAACAGGATGACAACATTCATCTTTTTTTCAAAGTTGAATTCAAATTCCAGTTTATCGACAAAAATTTAAAGAACAAAATATTAAAATTATCTCAATTGATTGAGATGCAACACAAATTTCAGAATTAGATCCAGGCACATGTATTTCTTTAAATTTCAGAACTCAAGAATCATCATTTTTAATTGGATACGCTATTTCACAATATTTAAATGAAAAATATCCAGATGATGAAACTAAAAAAATAATAAATACAACAGCTGGAACAGACACAGCAGGTTCTACAAACTTTTCTTATGGTTTTTTAGAAGGTATTAGAGCTTGAAATAATGAACAAACAGATGAAACTAAAAAGATTTTCTCAAATGTATATAAAGCAGATTCTAAAGTATTTTTAGAAACAACTTATGAGCCTAACAATCCATTAACTAGAAATGAATTTACTCTTTCAATAACAGGTCAGGGAAAAGAAATATTTAAGGAACAAGCTCCAACAATTGTAATGCCTGTTGCAGCAGATTGAAGTAATACAGCAGCAAATATTATTAAAGAAACAAATAAACTAGATCAACAATGAGTAGTGGGCGTAGATTCTAATATGGCAATATCATATGGTCCAACATATGCTCCATATTTTATAACTTCTGCAGAAAAAAGAATTGGTATTGCGACATATAAAGCCTTATGTTTTTTATTAGGAATTAGTCAAACTTTATCACTTCCAGAATTGTATCCAAATTCTAATGAAACAAATTGAATTATTAATTTAGAATCTACAAAAATTGAACAAAATTCAGTAGAAAGTAACATGGTAGTAAATGGCGGAATTGAATTAGGTTTTGTTGGAGCTTCTCCATCAACTTTGTCAAACAAAGAAGATGCTAAACGTTTTGATGCTATTATCAAGGAAACAAAAAATAAATTCTTTGGTGAAAATAGCTCAGAAAATTTATTAAAAACAGTTGATCAAACATTATTAGCAAAATATAATGAAGCTAAATTATCTAATAATATAGCAGAATACAATTTAGCAGTTTTTAATTTAGCAAATGTTTTATATGGGGAAATGAATGCAAATAATAAGGAATATTTTAATTTAGTAGTTAGTGAAATTAATAGAAGGGGTAATTAACATGTATAAATTAGAGTTATTAAATATATCAAAAGAATTTGCAGGCTTTTATGCAAACAAGGATATTACATTAAAAATCAAACCTGGTTCTGTACATGCTTTAATTGGTGAAAATGGTGCAGGTAAATCTACATTAATGTCTATTTTATTTGGTTTGTATTCTCCAACAAGTGGAACAATTAAAATTGATGGGAATCCAGTTGTGATTAAAAATCCTAATCAAGCTTCAGATATAGGAATAGGAATGGTGCATCAACACTTTAAATTAGTAGATAATTATACAAATTTACAAAATATCATATTAGGTTCTGAATTTACCAAATATAATTTTTTAGATTTAAATAAATCAAGAATTAAAATTCAAGCATTTCAAGAAAAATATAAATTAAATTTTGATTTAGATCAAATGACTAAAGATGCTTCTGTTTCTACACAACAAAAAGTTGAAATAATGAAAATGTTATATCGTGATGCTAATATTTTAATATTTGATGAACCAACTGCTGTTTTAACTCCCCAAGAAATTGAAGAACTATTAAAAGTAATCAAAGAATTAAAAGAAAGTGGAAAAACAATAATTTTTATTTCACATAAGTTATGAGAAATAAAAAAAATCGCAGATGAAGCTACAGTTATTAGACACGGTAAAGTAGTAAAACATTATGATAATTTATCAATTATTGAACCTGCTCAAATAGCTTCTGATATGGTTGGTAGAACTATTATTGAATCAAAAAACTGAGATCATAATTTTGATGCTAAAACAGTTTTAGAATTAAAAAATATTTCTTATAAAAAACTAAAAAATATTAATTTATCTATTCATAAAGGAGAAATTTTAGCCATTGCAGGTATTGAAGGTAATGGTCAAGAAGAAATTGAAGAATTAATTACTGGAATTAATAAAACTCACACAGGGCAAATTATTATTAATAATAGAAATGGTGAAAAAGATATTACTAAATTTAGTACAAAGAAAAAAAATGACGAATATATTTCTATTATTCCTGCAGACCGTCATAAACATGGATTAGTTTTAGATTTTTCAATAAATAATAATTCTATTATTAGACAAATAGATAAAGATAATGTTTATGAATTCCAAAATCCCTTTTTTAATAAAATTAATAAATTTTTTAAATTTATCAATAGCAAATGAAAAAATCAATTTAGTCAAAAAATTATTAAAAAATTTGATGTTAGAGGTTCAAATGAAGGATATGCTTTAGCAAGAAATTTATCTGGCGGTAATCAACAAAAAGCAATTATAGGTAGAGAGTTAATGACAGATCATGATTTTATTTTAATTGTTCAACCAACTAGGGGCTTAGATATAGGAGCAATTAATTATATTCATAATGAAATATTAAAAGATAAAAAACGCGGAAAAGGAATTCTCCTTATTTCATATGAGCTAGATGAAGTTTTAGCACTAGCTGACACAATTGCAGTTATTAATAAAGGTGAAATAGTAGACCAAGGACCAATAGATAAATTTACAAGAGATGATATTGGATTATTAATGGCAGGAAAAGTTGTGCAAAAATAAAGGAGAAATTATGAAACAAGAATTACAAATGAATGAAACACAGACAAACAATTTATGAGATAAATTTATGAATAAAATGTTTAATAATCACAATTATTCAACAAGAAGAAAAATATATAATTCAATGTGGTCAATTTTACTTGGATTATTTATTACAATTTTGATTATTTCATTTTTTGGATACAATCCTTTTTCAGTTATTGTTTCATTTTTTCAAGATGCCAATGTTTCTAATATTTTCATTCCTACATTAGTGACATTTATTTTGGCAGGATTAGCAATTGCTGTTTGTTTTAAAGCGGGAATATTTAATATAGGTGTTGCGGGCCAGATGATGTCTGCTGGCTTTATAACTTTAGTATTAATTAGAAAAGACTTGGCAACTATGACTCAAACAACTCATGCTACAGTTGCATTATCTATTTTATTATCCATTGTAATTAGTATTGGTGTATCAATGATTATTGGTGTATTAAAAGCATACTTAAATGTAAATGAAGTTGTTTCATCAATAATGTTAAATTGAATTGTGTTTTTTGTTATTAGATACGTAGTAGGTTTATATCAAGATCCCTCATTAACTAATGGATTTAATTTAACCACAGGGGAGTTGATGGGATATGGAAAAACTGAAGGATATATTCAATTTAATCAAGTACCAGAATTTTATTTTATAGATATATGATTTAAATCAGGATGATCATGATTATTAATTATTGGAGCTATACTAATTACTATTGTAATTTGAGTTACTATTAGATTTACTAAATTTGGATACAAAATTCAAATGGTAGGATTAAGTTCCACTGCTGCTGATTATTCAGGAACAAATAAAAAACATTTAATTTTGAGTTCAATGGCGATTAGTGGTGCTTTAAGCGGTTTAGCAGGATTTGTTTGATATTTTTCAGTTCAACAAGGTGTAATTGATATTTCTATTTCTAGTGGTCCGTTATATATTGGATTTAATGCAATTGCTATTTCTTTAATTGTGTTTGATAATCCAATTGCTATCATTTTCTCTTCATTTGTTTTCTCTCTAATTTCCGTTGGATCTCAAACTGCAACTTCTTTTCCAGCATTACCTAATGAGATGACTGATATTATATCTGGAATATTTATTTACTCTGCAGCTCTTGCATTCGTCTTTTCTAAATTTGTTCCATATCAATGAACAAAGAATTTTATTATCTTAATAAAATATCCAGAATATAGAAAAGTTTATTGAAGAAATTGAAAAGAACACTTTGTTTACTTTACTTCAGCGTGGTTCAATGAGAAAAAGGAATTATGAAACTTATGAAAATCTAATCATGGCATTTGAAGAGACATCAAAAAACAAATGAATAAAAAACAAAAAGAAGAAGAAAAGTTATTAGCTCAACCTAATACCAAAATAATCTTTAAGAACTTAGATAAAAAGAAACAAATAGAATACTTAGAATTATTAAGTAAACTGAAAAAAGAAAAAGATATTTTATTAGCTGAAGAACATTATTTTGATAAATATCAAATAAAAGCCAAAAGAAAAGATAAATTGCAATCTTGAAATCAACAATTTAATAGTTTGAAAACAAAATTAATACAAAAACACTACAAGGTTGTTCAAGAAAAATTAGTAGATAGCACAAAAGAATTGGCAATTAAAGAAAAAGAACAAAGAGAAAAAGATATTAAAGGAGGGAAATAATGAATGCTTTATTAACAACAATATTTCCTTATTTTTGCATCCTATCTTTAGCAGCTATTGCTATCATTTTTACAGAAAGAGCTGGAATAATTAACTTAGGTGTTAATGGTGTTATGGTTTTTGGAGCAACAACATATATGATTTTTGCTCACATTATTGCACCCGGATCAGGACCTCAACAAAGTCCATGATTAAACATTGTTCTTTATGGTTTTGCAGCCATAGGGGGAATATTATTTTCAATGCTTCATGGTTTTATATCCATCAAGTTAAAAGGGAATCAAATTATTTCAGGTATTGCGTTAAATATTTTGGCTCCCGCATTTACTTTGATTGTCCTTTATTTATTTGGTGAAGCCAATAGTATGCCATACAATGTAGGAAGATTAGAGTTAGGAAATTCAGCTAATAATGAAGTAATTTCTTTCTTTTCTTTAAAAATGTTTGTAACTATATTAGCAATTATTATTTCTTTTGTTTTATTATCATTTACTAAATGAGGATTAAGATTTAAATCAGTAGGTGAAAATCCTCAAGCAGCTGATTCTGCAGGAATTAATGTAGATAGCATTAAATGAAAAGCTATTATTATTTCAGGAGTATTAGCAGGACTTGCGGGTGCTATTTATATTTCAGAATTTTCTTCAGGATCTGCTTTTAAATCTCAAGTAACAGTAGAAGGTTTAGGGTTTTTAGCAATTGCTATTGTTTTAATTAGTAGATGAAAAACATTGCTTTCTTCATTGATTTCTATTTTATTTGCTATTTTATTTGCTTTAGGACAACAAGCAACTAATTTATTTAGTAATGGAAGTTCAATTCAACCCATATTAATGATGTTGCCATATTTATTAACATTGGTCATAATGATTCTATTTTCAAAACCAGTTGCCAAGTTTTTAACAAAATTAATTAAAAAGATGGCAAAAACATCGGAAGCTCCAAAAGCATTAGGGCAACCATACGATAAATCTAAAAGATAATTTTTGTTAAAAAAAAATAACATAATAATTTATTAAAAAATAATAAATTATTTAATATTAAATAGAACCCAAAGAATAATAAGGAAAACAAGGATTGATTATGAATAAAAAGAGTTTTTTTTTAATTAGTTTAAGTGTACCAATGTTAACTTTACCTGCTATATCTATAGCATGTAAAAGTGATCAAATATATGCAAGAACAGATATTTCTAATATTAATGAGACTTTTGCTAATTATCAAAATCAAATTCATGACTTAGTCACTAGAAATAGTGAAAAAGGCAATACTATTAAACAATTTATTCAAGAAAATCCTATTATTCAAATCACAACTGCTGGTAAAATAAATGACAATTCTTTTAATCAAATGACTTGAGAAGCAATATCAACTTTTTCTAATTTAGTTGGTGTTCATACAAGTACTTATAAAGAAACTAATTCCCCTTCTCCTGCAGAAATGTTCCAAGCTTATTCAGATGCTTTAAATAAGAATTATAAAATATGAGTATTAACAGGTTGAGCTCAAGAACAATTTTTTGCTGAATGAATAAAAATACCATTTTATAGACAAAAATTCTTTGATAATAAAATTAAAGTTATTTCAATTGATTGAGATGCAAATAAATATTTATGTGATGTTCAAGAAGATGGTACTACAATTCAATGAGGTACAGGAATATCTTTAAATTTTAAAACACAAGAATCATCATTTTTAGTTGGATATGCAGTATCTCAATTTTTAGCAGAACAATACCCAGGAGAAAAAAATAAAGACAAGAGAATTTTAAATAATTCAGCAGGTGCTGATGCTTCAGGTTCAACTAATTTTAATTATGGTTTTGTTGAAGGTATTAGAGCTTGAAATGATGAACAACAAACAAATGATACAAAAGTTTCTCATAATGTATATATGGATAATCAAAAAGTATTTTTAAATACAACATATATTGATAACAATCCTTTGACAAGAAATGATTTTACATTATCAGTTAAAGGTAATGGAGATCAAATTTTCAAAGGGTCAGCACCAAGTATTGTGATGCCTGTGGCAGGAGATTGAAGTAGAACTGCGGCTAATATTATTAAAGAAAGTAACAAAAAAGATGAACAATGAGTAGTTGGGGTTGATTCTAATATGGCAATATCTTATGGAGACACATATAGTAATTATTTCATAACATCTTCAGAAAAAAGGATTGGCATTGCAACATATAAAGCTTTATGTTTTTTATCAGGAATTAGTCAAGAATTACAAATTCCAGATTTATATCCAAATTCAACAGATACTTCTTTAGAAATGGATTTAGAAAAAAATGTTATTATAGATCCTTCAATAAATCTTTCAGTTTCCAATAATACAGTTAATATGTCAGTAAATGGCGGAATTGAATTAGGTTTTGTAGGGGCTTCTCCATCTTCTATATCTAATCCAGAATTAGCAAAAAGATTTGATGCTATAGTTGATGCTGCTCAAGAGAAATTTTTTGGACCAAATGGATCTTTACATAATGTAGATACCACTGCATTACAAACTTTTGAAGAAGCTAAAAAATCAGGTGATATAAAAGCATATGATCAAGCAGTATTTAATTTAAAAAATGTTTTATATGGTGAAATGACTGTGGGAAATGTATCTTATTTCAACATGATGATAGATGAAATTAATAAATGATTAGCTTAAAAAATAAAATGAATAGGAATACTTATATATAATATTTTTATGAAAAAATATATTTACTTATGTGGTCCCACTGTTTATGATAAAGTTCATATTGGTAATATGAGACCAATAGTTACATTTGATTTAATTTTAAGAGGATATAAGCATTTATATCCAAATCAATATGTATTTATTCATAATATTACTGATATAGATGACAAAATTATTAATCAAGCTCAAAAATTAAAAATGTCTGAATCTGAAATTAGTTCTCAATATTTTTCATTTTATAAAGAGATGTTGAAAGAATATAATGTACAAACAATTGATAAGATGCCAAAAGTAACAGAACACATTGGTGAAATAGCAAGTTTTATTCAAAATATATTAAACAATAAAAATGGATATGAAGTAAACAAATCTATTTATTTTGATACAAGCAAATTCACTCAATATGGTTCAGTATCAAATATCAATTTAGAGAAATTGCAAAATCAAAAAACCCATGAACAAAAAAATGATTTTGATTTTGTTTTATGAAAAAACAAAAAAGAAGGAATGACTTGAGAAACTTCTATTGGTAACGGAAGACCAGGATGACATACGGAATGTGCAGTTTTTGTTAATCATTATACAAAAGGTCAATCATTAGAAATTCATGGAGGAGGGATTGATTTAAAATTTCCTCACCATGAAAATGAAAATATTCAATATATTGCAGTCAATAATAAACCTATTACTACTCAATGATTACACACAGGAACAATCAATATAGACAATCAAAAAATGTCTAAATCTTTAGGTAACATTATTAAGGCAGATCAATTTTTATCTTTATATCCTCATGGAGCAGATTTATTTAGATTATTAATATTAACATCTAATATAAATGCAGAAATAGAAATAAATGATACAGTGCTTCAACCATTAATTAAAAAAATTCATCAACTTGATAAGATAATGAATTACTTGAAATTAAATGAATCCAAATTAGAAATTTCTTATAATCAAAAAGAATCTGAAATTTATAATAATATAGCTCAAGAAGTGATTAAATATTCATTTGCTCAAATTAGCAAAAACTTAAATAAAATAATTAAGCAATTTAATGAATCTAAAAATATAATGTATGCCCAAGAAATATATTATTATTTAAAATTTTTAGGTTTTAATTTAGCAAATAAAACTATTGATAAAGAATTAATTAATTTATATCATGAATATAAAACATTATTAGCAAAGAAAGAATATGATAAATCAGATGAAATAAGAAAAAAATTATTAAAACACAATTTAATTTTAAATATAAATAAAAAACATTTATGAAAGGAATTGATATATGACACCACATATTAATGCAAAAAAAGAAGATATAGCTAAAACAGTTTTAATGCCAGGAGATCCGTTAAGAGCAAAATTTATTGCTGAAAAATTTTTAGATAATGTTAAATTAGTAAACACGGTGAGAAATATGTTTATGTTCACAGGAGAATATAAAGGAAAAAAAGTAACTATAGCAGGTTCAGGAATGGGTCAACCATCAATAGGGATTTACTCATATGAGTTATTTAAATTTTATGATGTTGACAATATTATTAGAATTGGGTCAGCAGGTTCTTATAAAAAAGATTTAGGTCTTTATGAAGTTGTTTTAGCCAATGATTCATATAGTGATTCCAAAACTTATGGACAATTAGTATTAGATGTAGATACTCATATTCAAACACCATCAGAGCATCTAAATGAAAAATTAAAAGAATCAGCTAAAAAATTGAATATTCCATTAAATGTAGGAAGAATTCATTCATCAGATGTTTTTTATAATTCAAGACCATTAGAAGAAACAATTCAAACCACTCAAGCAGATTGCGTTGAAATGGAATCATATGCTTTATTTACAAATGCTAAGAAATTAAATAAAAATGCTGCATGTTTAGTAACAATTAGTGACAATTTAATAACTCACGAAGAAACATCAAGTGAAGAAAGAGAAAAAACATTTTTAAAAATGGTAGAAATTGCTTTAGGAATTTTATAATTTTATACTAACAAAATGGAACAATTAACAGGGACAATAATTTATTATAATCAACACGGAGAAGGTGTTGCTTTTTATGATACAAAACCTGTATACATTTATGGAACAATTAAAGGTGAAGAAATCCTTTATGAAATTCAACAGATTCATTCAACATATTATGTAGGTAAGTTAATTAAAATCTTAAAACCTTCAACTAATAGACATTATCATGACATCAAAGACTCTCATTTAATTGGTGGTTATGATTTGATTCATATGAACGATTCTGAACAGAGAAAATTTAAAGAAGAAAAAGTAATACAAGACTTTAAAAAGATAGCACATACTGATATTACAGAATTCGATTGAATTGAAGGAAAACAGAAGACAAAGTATCGAAATAAAATAACTGTTCATGATGGGAATTTTTATCAAAAAAATTCTAATGAAACAATAGATATTGATGATTTTTTATTATCTTCAATTAAATGAGATAAATCTTTAAAAGGTGAAGTAATTTATCGAAAATTAGACACATTAATTTATGGATATAAACATGAAAAAAAATACACTTTTGATTCAATGTTTGAATATCAATTTAGAGTAGGTTTAAATTCTTTTTATCAGGTTAATAAAGAAGTTGCGATTTTGGCTTATCAATATATTATTGATAATATATTAGATAATGGTATTACATTAGATTTATATTCAGGTATTGGCACAATTAGCATTATTGCTTCTAATAAATCCCAAAAAGTTATTGGTGTAGAAATAAATTCTGATTCTTATAATGATGCTTTATATAATAAAAAAATAAACAAAATAAAAAATGTTGATTTTTATAATAAAGATGTTTCATCTTTTATAAAAGAATATAAAGATTCAGTAGATACATTAATTTTAGATCCTCCAAGATCTGGAGTAGACAAAAGAACATTGCATTTAATTAAAGACGTAATCAAACCAAAAAGAATTATTTATATGTCATGCAATCCAGCAACACAAGCATCAAATTTTAATATTTTAAAAAAAGATTATCATTTATCAAAAACAGCAGTTTTAGATATGTTTCCTCAAACATATCATATTGAATCTATCATTGTTTTAGATAGAAATAATCAATAATGTTTTAAATTGCTTTGATAAAATATTTAATATTAAATATTTTATGTAATTATGAAAAAATTGCTGAAAGAAGTATGAAAATCTTTTAAACATTCTAAAGTAATCCTTATTGGATTAATTGTTTTAATTTTTTTATCTTCAGGTGTTATTACATTAATTTTTGATGTTGTTAATTCTTATAAAACACAATATTCAAAATTTATAACAAAATCTGTAAAACAAGATATCACTATGAATACAGATTTTAATCTATATGGAGAGGGGCCGCAACAATTTTACAAAGAAAGTACGGCTACATATAATAATTCAACTTATTTACTAAATAATCAATGAGAATATACAGAAAAAGAAGATTATATAAGTACTATTTACTTTAATACAAATAGTGAATATTACAATTTATCTACTTTAATTCCTAATTACAACACAACATTGTATGTAAAAACAAAAGATTTGTCTAGTTTAATAAGTACAAACTACAATTTTAATAATTCAACATTTGATTTAAATAATGCAGTTAATAATAAACTAGCTATTAAATTAAATGAAAATGGAAATAATTATTTAGAAACATATGAGAAAAATAGTAATGGTGATTTTGTAGCAAGAAATCAAATTTTTAATATTATTCATGAAATATATGACACTTATGATCCTGTGTCTTTATCATGAAATAATTCTAAAGCCTCTTCAAAATTATATGAAAATAATACTTTTGTGCCTATAGTAATAGATTTAGAAACTAATAAAGCTTATTTAGAATCAAGCTTATTATCCAATCCTCAATCAGCTGAAGGAATAAAATATTCTAATCCTAATAATCAAAATTTATATTACAAGATAACAAGTGATGAAGTTGGTGATTTATTAGGATTTAAAAAAATAATATCTATTTTAGGGAAGGTTTCATGAAAATTAGATAATACAAAAACATGAATTTTGGATGGAGATATTACTAGTTTTACTAAAGATATGACTCCAACAGAATTTTTTGCTTTATCCAATCTTCCATCAATAAAAGACAACATTTCATTGCCTTTTATAGTTAGCAATATTTCTGAGTTAACTGTACCTACATCAATTTTTGTATATTCTCAATGTCAATATATTTTTACTCAAAATAAATATTATTTAGCAGGTATAGAAAATAATCAAATTGATCATAATATTTGAACAGGATACTTAGGAGAATGATTAAATCATATTAAAGAAAATGATATAAATAAATTTAAAGAATTATCATCATGAACTTATTGAACTAAAGACACGGTTATTAATTATGTAGATCATAATGGGAACTTAATTCCTATTCAAGATGAAAATGGAAATAATATTTTAAATCCAGATGGTAGCGAACAAATTAAATCATTTAATTTTAATGTTACATTAACCGAAGAAGATTTAATTAAACCGATAACAAATGCAAATGGAACTACAAGTACCATTAAGGATATAGAAAATATAAGTGATAGTAATTTGTCTAATTTACTAAATTCTATTAATAAAAATAAATCTATTACATATGAAGATGAAATCCATGAATTAGCTAAAAATTATAAATACAAAAACATTTACAATGAAATAAAACAAAAAGTAGAAAAATTAGGACTTAGAGAAACTTTAACAGTTAATGCTAATACAAATAATGAAAATAATGTTTATCAATTTATCAATTTAGGTAATTCTAATAATGAAATAAATTGAAATGGCATTCAAGTTAAAGAAGAAGTTGGTAAATTAGTTGATACACCTCCAGATCATGATATTTTTTCTTTACCATCTAATATTGATATTCATTCAGATCAAGTTCCAATAGAATATGTAAGTCCAATTTTGCAATGTTTATTAAAAAATGGTATGTCTTTAAATAGAGAATATATTAATCCTATGTTATCTTTTGGTTCTTTTACATATTCAGATAATGGCATTGAAAAAACATTAGAAAGTAAAAAAATTATATGATTAACAACTAATGGTCAAAAGGATTTACAAAATATTTATGGTATTTCATCAATATTAATTAATAAAGAAACATCTGATAAAGAAACATCTGATAAAGAAACATATTATTTTATTTTAAAATCAACTTCAGATATCAATAACTTATCTTGAGGATTACATCCTAATTATCCTCAACCTATTAATTATGGAGAATTAGAGAAATTTATTTTAAATAATAATTTAAATTTTGCTCCATTTGATTGATATGGCAATGATAATAATGTAGTTACAGATAAAGGTTGAGCAAGACAAGATGATACATACATTGATAAATATTCAATACCTTTTCAATATTTATTACCCAACGCAGATCTTCTTAACGATTATAATAATGCAGAATCTGAGCCTAATTCAGCTTTAAACAATCCTAATAATCCAAATGGCCAATATGGAATGGAAATATTTAGAGACAATTTAATTAGAGCTTTAACATTAGTTGTAAAACCTTTAATTACTCCAAGTGATTGAGAAATTCTTATGAGTGCTGTAAATACAGGATTTTCTAAATATGGTTTTGGAAAGGGTTTAACTCCTCCTGCGCAATTATCTAATAATGTATATGTCAAAGTTGCAATAGGAATTTTAAGAGATGCTGTAGTATCTACAAAAAATAATTTATTTGAATCTTTATTTGGTTCAATATTTGATGGATTAAATCGTTATATTAATCCTACAGGAACAACTACCATTGAAGCACAACAAGCAATTTTTAATAAAGAGATTGATAATATATTTGAAATTGCTAAATTATCAACAGGATCGATAATCTCGTTTGATTATATCTTAAATTTAGTTAATTCTTTAACTGGAATGAATTACACTAAAATTTCTGAAATAGTAACAAATCCTTCTAATTTTTTAATGGGATTAAAAGAATTAATGTCTTCAATTAATTTAGATAAAACTATAGTAGAATTTTGAGATGATTTTTATGTTAACAATTTTCAAAGCAATCGAATAATAGGTATAGGTGATTTTTTACCATATTTATATAAAAACATTTATAGTACATCTTTATTCAAACAAGCTTTAAAAAATGTATTATCAGCTACTGTTTTAAATAATATAAGTATAGCTGATGTATTAGAAATGTTTAAAACATACTTACCACCAATAATTCAACCAATTCTACCTATCGTTAAACCCATTTTAAAACAAGATAAATTACCAAGTATTATTGATTGATTGAATATGGCAGAACCTCAACAAGGTTATGAATACTTAACTAAATCAATAATTGAAAAAGAAGATAAAACATATAATGTAAGTTATAAATCTATTAATTTATATGACATTTTATCTTTGTTTAGTCTGAATATTAAAGGTTTATATACTTTAGACTTAAAAACATTAGTTAAACCTAATGATCCTAATCAACCTAATGATCCTAATAATGATATCTCATTTGTTTATGATCCTAATAAAATGACACCTTTAGAGGTAGATTTAGATTTAATTTGATATTTAACTAATTATGTATTTAAACATAAAAATGAGAATAATGAATATGAACAAACATTATTATTTGATATTGATGTTACACAATTTTTAGTTCAAGGTGTTGCAAGTTTTACTGAAGTTAGAGATGATTATAATCAAATTGTTATAAATAACAATTTAGGTAATATGGCAATTGTTAATCAAGCATTTTTGGATGCTAACAATAAACAAGTTTATTCATCTTCTACTCTATCTGAAGATTTAAATGATTTAAGTAAAATAGATGACAAATATAAAATAAATGTCTCAGGAGTAGAATTTGTTATTGTTGGTCAAGATTTTACAATTGATTATATTTATCCTGTAATTGATGCTGGTAATATGAGTGTAAATACTAAAAATCAAGCATTAGTTTATGTTAATGAATACGGATTTGATAGAATAAAAAGATCTAATGTTAGCGCTACTCATGAAAAATATTTTTTAATTAAGGCTCAAGATTCTGCAAATATAGAAGAGATGCAAACATGATTAAATAATTTATTATATACAACCATTACAGGTCAAACTTTTGATGCCAATGCAAACATTAACAGTAATTCTAATATTTATAAAATGGCTTATTTATATAATGAAAGTTCATTATTAAATCCAGAAAGAAGTTTAAGATTAACAGTAATAGATGATTTAATTAAAAATCTTGATTTTATCCAAAATACAGTAGGTATTGTAATGATCTTTATTATTTCTATAGTAATAATTTTTGTAATAAGAAGATATATAAATTCTAGAGCAAAAGTATTAGGTATTTTAAAAGCTCAAGGATATTCTTTATGAGAAATATCTCTATCAATTTGTTTATTCCCATTATTTGTTTCTGTAATAGGAGCAACATTGGGTTATATTTGTGGATTATTATCTCAATTATCTGTTTTTAACTTGTTATCTATTTTTTGAAAAATACCATTTGTTACAATACCATTTAATTGAATAACATTTTTATTAACATTAATTGTTCCAATTATATTTTTATGTTTTTTAACCATTTTAACAACATTTTGATTTTTAACTAGAAATCAATCTATTTCTTTAATGAATGGTTCTATGGAAATTAATAACTCAGCTTTTGCAAGATCAATTAAAAAACTAAATCAACACACATCTGTTAAAAATAGATTCTCAATTTCTTTGGCTTTAGGTTCTATTGGTAAATTAATAGCATTATTTATTTCTACTTTATTTACTTCATTTATCACATTATTTTTTATAGTGTCATATCGTTCATTTAATGACTCAATTACTCAAACATATGCTAATAAAAATTATAAATATTCTATGAAGTTAGTAACTCCTACAAATCAAGGAGGGAATATCCAAACATATTACGTAGAACCTAACGGAACATATTATATTAATAATATGTTATATGTCCCTGTAGGTAATGTAGCTGAGGGATACACTTATTTATCTTCATATTTCAAACCTGGTTATAATGACATCATTAATAAAAACAATGCTAATGGGGTTTTAGATATTAATGATAAGACAACCCCTCATATTTTTACTAAATCTTCAGTTGATTTATCTGTAGCAGCCGGAGGATTAGAAATTAATGTGTGAGAAAATCTATATAATGCCATTCCAGAATCTCAAAGATTTTCAATTGTTAATATTTCAGATAAATCTTCAAGATGAATTGAATGAACTCAAGAAGGCAAAGAATATAAATTAAATGGTAAAAGTTATTGAACAAGATTTATGAATTTTGGAACTGATAAAGAATATTTAACTTTATATGATCGAGACACAAATAGTAATCATCAAATAGAAACAAATAGTAATTCTCAAAATAATAAAAAAGAAGATATTAGAATTAGTTATTTCAATTATGTTCCAAAAGAACAAATTGAAGAATCTAAATTTATGTATAGAAGCGTAAATACCAATAGTTATACAGATCAAAAATTAGTAATAACAGGTGAATCAATATCTAATGACATAAGACAACAATATAGAAATTTCTTAGTACAAGCCTATAACATTATGTTGAATTTTGATTCTAATAATATTAATAATAGTTTACCTATTGAAATTCAATCTCAAATGCCTGAATTTCAATTAGATTATTTTATATCTCCGGGAGCTCTTTTCTTACATAACAATGTAGAAATAAATAATACAGATGAAACATTTACTTACTTAGAAACACAAAGTGTTAATGATGCCAATATGAAACCAGATATTATTGGTTATAATAGTGATTCACGAAATATATCAATTAGAGATGCAGCAAATAATGATTTACTAAAAGAACTATCATCTTTTAATGAAAATGGTGTATATCCATTAATAGTTAATCAAGTTGTTGCATATAAATATAAATATCAAGTAGGAGATACTATTGATTTTTATATTAATAATACTAAAGATAGATTAGATCAAAAACTTTTAAATTCATTAAATAATTTATCTAATACTCAAAAAATATATAAATTTAAAATAGTAGGTATTAACAATACTTACATTAATGAAGAATGGATAACATTACAAAGCATAGCTAATAGCATTTTAGGTTTAGATGCTAATGAATATAATGGAATTATTTCTAATAATGAAGCTCCATTGGCTTTATCTAATGTTTTATCTTTATATGCAATTAATGATTATTGATCAGCAAATAACAAGATTTTTTATGCTACTAACGAAGTTGCTAATTTATCTGATTCTGAAAAACAAACAATTATTAATATATATCGCCAACTATTCTATAACATCTCTTTAAGCGGAATAAATATATCATTGTTTGCTAATAACATATTGAGACTTTATCCTCAATTAACCAATGATGATATTAATAATAAAATTGCCACTTTCTTAGGATTATCAAATTTAGATCTAACCTTTAACTCAAGCGATGTAGATCAAACTTTAAATAATGAAAATGCTACAAAAGCTAATGCGGCTATTAAAAAATTTGTTGACATTTACACTGATGAAGCTTTAAATTCATTATTAGTAAATGCTGTTTCTCAAGGAATTGAAGAAGAATATATTAGTCAAGCTTCAGATACTGTTAATCAAGGAATGTTAATTATACTTTCTATTTCATTTGTGATTTCCTTAACCATTTTAATTATGGTAACCTCTATGATTATTACTGAAAATGAAAGAAATATAGCTATTTTAAGTATTTTAGGTTATATAAATAGAGAAAAATTATTGATGTTCTTTTCTATTTATGTTCCAATTGTATTTATATCAATATTTTTATCAATGCTTGTTGTTTGATTATTCATTCCTGTATTTTTATCTTCAATTTTATCTGTGACTTCAATTTTATTACCTATAAGTTTAAACTTTATTCATATCTTAATAGCTTTTGGAATAGTATCGTTTGTTTTTGCACTAACATGCATTATATCTTGAATAATTCAAGGAAGAATCAAACCAATAATTTTATTAAAATAAATTGAAGGAGACATATATGAGAAATTGATTTAGAAATAAAAAACAAAAATATAAATACATATCTAATCCAAAATTTAAATCTAATAAATACAATACTGCAGAAGAGTTTTTATTAAATGTAGATGAAGAAAATAATAGAGATGCCATTTCTGATACAGCAGAAATCATTAAAATTAATTGAAAAGAAAATTATAAAATGAAGAAAAAAAGAAAAAAGGATTCTAATATTCATTTACAAAATAATCCTGGATATGTGATTGAATTAAAAAATGTATTTAAAAGTTATCCTATTTCTAGAAATGAAGTTACTCCTATTTTAAAAGGAGTAGATTTAAAAATTAAAAGAGGAGAATTTGTTATTTTATTTGGTAAATCAGGAAGTGGTAAATCAACATTATTAAATATTATGTCTGGTCTTGATCGTGCAAATCATGGTGATGTGATTGTAGAAAATACTAATTTACCTTATTTGTCTAATGAAGAATTAACTAAATTTAGAAGACGCCATGTTGCTTTTATTTTTCAACAATACCATTTGTTAAATAACATAACAGGATATGAGAATGTAGAAACGGGTTTAATTTTACAAAAACATAAAGACAGAAAAAATTTTAATATTAAAAAAGCATTTGAAGAATTTGATTTATTGGATGTTATAGATAAATATCCGTCTCAAATGTCAGGGGGGCAACAACAAAGAATTTCTATTATTAGAGCATTAGCCAAAAATGCAGATATTATTTTTGCTGATGAACCAACAAGTGCTTTAGATAAAAAAACAGGTGTTGCTGTTATGGAATTGTTAAGAAAAATAAATCAAGAAAAAGGAACTACTATTGTAATGGTTTCTCATGATCCGGATGTAATTCAATATGCAAATAGAAAAATTTTTTTAAATAAAGGTACAATAATAAATGATGAAAAGGTGAGATAAAGATTATTTGGTATGTTAGAGCTAAAACCGATTTATAACACAGGAACAATAACTTTTATTGAATCTCCTGAAAAGATGACATTAAAAAAAATTGATTCATCATATATTAGAGATCCAAAAGGTATTATTCCAAATGGAATATATAAAGTTTTCAAACACGAAAAGAATAAACAAGTATTTTTAATTTCCTTTTTAGGATCTTTATTAATAGCTAATTTAATATGAATCATATTAATGGCCACTGTGTACAAAGAAAAAATAAATAATTTTTGATATGCTCCTGCAGTAATATCATTATCGTTAATTTTGTGAAAATTAACAACTATTTTATTAAATACAAAACAATTAAATGTTTCCATTAACTTATATCGTGAATCATTAATTGAAGGGTCTAGGCTAACCCCTCCTTTTGTTACAAATATGTATTTAAATTTATATAAATCTCAAACAAGACAAAACTGAATTGTTTTAACAATATTATTTTATGGAATTATTTTTACATTGTTATTTTGATGATTAAAAGACGTTCAATGATGAATATTTGATTTTTCAGGATGAATAAGAGCAATTGCTCATAATCCGGAAAATATTGGAATTGTATTAATAACTATTTTAGTAGTTACATTGGTAATGCATATTTACTTTACTATTTATAGAAAAAAAAGAATAATAGACATTCAATCTTTCTTTGGCAATGAAGTAATTTCTCAATTAGAAATTGATGAACTAGTAAAAGAAAAAAATAAACAATATGCTAAAATTTTCATTTTATCAGTTTTAATTACTCTTGTATTTCCATTCTTTATTTGAATTATTTACAAGAAATTTATCAAGAAATAATTTAACTTATCTTTAATTTGCTTAAAGCATTTTTAGCAGCATCTATTTCTGCTTCTTTTTTTGTTTTACCTTTTCCTATTCCATATATAATATTGTCGCAAATTACTTTACAACTTCAAATATTGTTTTCTTCTTGTGCACAAAAATAATTTATAGAATTTTTTGTTATAGATTGTAATAATTCTTGTAATCTTGTTTTAAAGTCTTTTAAATTTTCTTTGTCAGCTAAATCCAATTTTATTTGTGAAAAAAGAAACCTATTTAAAAAATTTATTGCTTCTTTTTCACCTAAATCTAAATAAATAGCAGCTAATAAAGATTCGAAAATATCACAACATATTCCATTATTGTTCATAAGTTCATTTGCATTATTAGAACAAATTAAAAATAAGTTAATTTTATTATCTTTAATTACTTTAGATAAAGTCTCTTCAGAAACTATTTTGGTCCTAATAATAGACATAGTTCCTTCTAATTCTTTATTAAATAAATTGTAAATATATAAACTAGAATACATTTGAAGTATAGAATCACCTAAAAATTCTAATTTTTCATATGAACTATATTTTTTATTTTCATTAGAAAAAGTTTTGTGTGTTAATGCTTGATAATAAATATTAATATTTTTCGGTTTAATATGAAGAATCTTAAACAATTCATTTAAAGGATATTTCTTTTTCATTATTGTGTTTCCAATGATTTTGTAAATCCAGCTAAAGCATCTGATTCAATAGCTAATTTAATTTGATTTAAAGCCCCTAAATAAGCTTTTTGATCACTATTACCATGGGCTTTAATTACCAATCCATTAACTCCTAAAATTCATGCAGCTCCGACATTACGATAATCTAAATGTTCTTTAATTTCTTTAAACACATTACGCATTAAGAAAGCACAAAATTTTCTTCATGCATTTTTTTTGATTTTTTGTTTAATTAATTTAGAAAAAGATAAAACAGTACCTTCTAATGATTTTAAAGTCATATTTCCACTATAACCATCTGCAATTACAACATCTACTAATCCTTCTAATAAATATCTAGATTCAATAAAACCTGTATATTCAAATTTTAAATCTGAAGATTGAAGAATATCATTAGCTTTTTGATGATAATCAAAACCTTTGTAATTTTCAGTTCCAATATTTAAAATAGAAACTTTGGGATTTTGTATTTTTAATACACTCTTAGAAAAAGATGCTCCTAATTTAGCTCATTGTACTAGATAATCTTCATTAGAAGTTAAATTAGCACCCTCATCTAAAAGAATAAATTTTTTGTTAGATTGTATTGTAGGGATAATAGACATAAAAGCAGGTCTGGAAACATTTGGCAACCTTTTTATGATCATGATAGAACTTGCTAAATATTTACCACTATCTCCTGAAGAAAGAACAGCACTTCCCTTACCTTCTTTTAATAAATGCAATGCACTGTTCATAGAATTGTTTTCTTTGTAAGCATCTAATAATGATTCATTAGATTTGGTAACAACATTGGGATTATGAAATATTTTAATTTGTTCATTTTCTGAACAATATTTTATAATTTTATCTTTATCACCAACAAGAATGATTTTATATTCAATATTAGTTTTAACAAAATTGGAAGCAGCCAAACAACCTGCTTTAATTCCATTATCATTGCCCATAACATCAAATATAATTGTTTTTTCCATTGTTACTCCAGTCCAAACATATAATCATAAATATGTTGATCACCATTTTGAATTTGTACTTCAATATCATATTTGCTTAACACATATTTTTCAATTTTCTTAGCATCTATTTCAGAAACATTGTTTCCATAATAAATTATTAAAATTTGAGCTTTTTTGTTACTTTTAATCATTTTGTCAATTAATGCAGTAGAAGCTGATAAGGAATCTTTTTTAGTACCAATTATTTTATGAGACATAATCATTAAATATGATCCTTCTTTAACTTTTACATTATCTATTTTTGTGTTTTTAATTGCTTGAACAACTTCACCTACAATTAAATTTTTTAAACTTGATTCTATTTCATTGATGTTATCTTCAATATCTATTTCTGAAGAATAATTCATAATTGCAGTAATTCCTTCTACTTGAGATTTTGTAGGAATAATTTTAATATTTCTATCTGATTTAATTTTTGCTGCTTGTTGAGCGGCAAGGATTATATTAGAGTTGTTAGGTAAAATAATAATATTTTCTGCATTTACAATATCAATAGCCTCTATAATATCTTGAGCAGAAGGATTATTAGATTGTCCTCCTTCAATAACATGATCACACTCCAATTCATTCATGATATTTATAAAACCTGATCCTGCATTGCAAGAAATTATTGCATTCTTTTTAGTAGGCTGAACTTTTGTTGCTTCATAACTTTTAATACCTTCTAAATTAGATTTTGTATTATTTGCTTGTTCAGTCATATTTTCAATTTTAACAGTTAAAAATTCACCAACTTTTTGTCCAATATTTAGAATTTTGCCTGGAGTTATTGTATGAATGTGTAATTTTAATAAATTACCATCATTTACAATAACCATAGAATTACCTAGTTTTTCTACTTGAGAGACAAATTTATTTTTTACAAATTTATCAGGTTCATTTAATTTAATAATAACTTCAGTACAGTAACCAAATTCTCCTGAATATACTTCTGTATTAGAAGCTATTACTAAAGGTTTAGTTGAATTTAAATCAATTTCTACTTTAGTACCTTCAATTGCTGACTTCATTCCTTCTAAGATCATCAATAAACCTTCACCACCGGAATCAACAACACCAACTTCTTTTAGAACAGGTAATAAGTTAGGAGTATTTTGTAATGAATTTTGTGCTTTTTGTACAGCAATTGATATTACATTATTAAATGTAGAATTTTTATCAACTTTAATTTTTGCTAATTCTTCAGCTGTTTCTCTGATTACAGTTAAAATGGTACCTTCCACAGGTTTTAAAACAGAATCATAAGCAGTTTTAGCTGCCATTGAAAATCCATTTATAAAATCTTCAATATTAATATTATTTAAAGAACTTCAAGCATTAGAAAATCCTTTGAAAATTTGAGATAAAATAACACCACTATTTCCTCTAGCAGATAACAACATATTTTTAGAAACTAATTCTATTAATTCCCCTACTGTATCAAAAGATTCTTTCTCAATCAATTGAATTGCTTTTTGGAATGTAGAAGACATATTAGTACCTGTATCTCCATCAGGAACAGGAAAAACATTTAGAGCATCAATTCTTTCTTTATTATTAAATAATTTATTAGAAGCTGATTCAATAATAAATTTTAATTTTTCTGCATTTAAAGTTTGCATATTATTTCACTCCTTTAATATAAATATTTAGTTTTTTCAATACGTAATCCTGTTTTGTGTTTTTGAAATGAAACTTAATGGTTTCTAAAATTTCATTAGATAAGTTTTTAGTAGCAACATTTCTATTAATAATGATTGCTATTGAAATTTCTAAATGACCATTGTTTTTAATATCTTCTATTTTAATTCAATTATCCTTATTTTTACTAGAACCATCTAATAAAGAAACTAAACCTATAATACCAGGTGTTGTTTCTAAAATAGAATCTATTTGTTTTATAATTTTTGATAACTTTTGATTTTCCATAATAACTTAAAATAAAAATTATACCACATAAGAAAAATAGCTAAATTGTCTATTTAGCAGATGTGGTATTTCAAATTTTTTTTATAACTTTTACATCAAAAAGATCTTTATTATGATATTGTGATTTTAATATATCATTTTCTTTGAATAATCTATTATTTTGTTCTTGTAAATCCTTTAACTTTTCTAATGTATTTTTTAATGAATCATTTGATCCATCATTATGTATAGGATGATCATTTGTTTTGCGAATATCATTATGAAGAGCTTTTAAAGAATTTTCACATTTATTATTAGATTTGAATTCTTCATGTTTTTTTCATAATTGCTCTAAATTATTTTTATGTCTTATTTGTTCTTGAATTAATAACTTATCATCTATTTTTGATGTATTAGCTGTTTTTATTTTATATCTTGTGTAGCAAACACGGTTATTTAATTTTTCATTATTTTTGTCATTTAATTGATAACTCTTAATTGCTTCCTGTATATTATTGATTTGTTTAATGCTATCAAATAATTTATCTTTAACTGAAGAATTGTCATTGTTGAAATTACTTGAATCTTTTTTTGTGTTATTTTCTAAAGAGGAATTTAACTTAATTTTGTTATTTACTACTAGCAACAAACTTAAAATATTTTTATTATCATTCATAATTTGATTAATTAGTTTGTTATAAGTATTCATATTTAAAGATAATTTTGAAAAGCCATTATTATAAACATGTTCTATAAAATCTTGGTGTTTTTTATTTAAATCAAATAATTTTTCTTGATTAACAACAATTTTATTAATGTTTTCTTTAAGATAATTTAATATTTTTTGATTAAAATGGATATTTTCTTCTATTGTAGAAAGTTTATTTATTATTTGATTGAACTTAGACAAATTATTTAATATATAATCTTTAATTGTTTTGTGTTCGATATTAGCATCCATATTTTTAATTTCATGTTTAATATTTAATTTTTCATTATTATTGTTTATATTTTGGAAATCTTTTGATGAATTTTCAGCATCCAAAATTTGAGCGTCACTTGCAACTATTGCATTATTATCAAAAGTATTTTCTTTTTTGTTTTTATTTAATTGAACAACTCTTTGAATAATCATTTTCTTGTTTATTTTATTATTTAACATTTTTGTGGTTTTTGTTGTTAATTCACCAGTAAGTGCTGAAGTATTAGAATTGTTCATTAAATTATAGTCATTTGCCGCAATTTGATCTAAAGAAACTTTAGAAGAACTTTTTTCATATTTAGGCCCACTTGTTTGTGTTATTGCTTTTTTAGTTTTTATGTTTTCTTCATTTGGAATTTCATTTCCTTTTACACTAGTAACAATTCTTTCTTTGACATTAGCATTATTTGTAATGTCTTCAATATGATCTAAATCGATTGTTTTATTTAATGTTAAAGTGTTAGTAGAATCTAGAGAAGATAAAAGAATTTCTGTATTAGGTTCTTGTAAAGTGCCTAAAGGAATAGTAACATTTTCAGCATTTATATTTATTTGATTAAAAAATATTTGGTTTTCTTTTTGTAAATCATCTTTAATTAATTCTCATTCTTTAGCTTTTTTATGATCAAATTCATATTGGTTTCATTCTAAAGTTTTAAATGTATAAACATCATCAACTTTCTTTTTATAGTACTCAGAAAGATTATTAAAAATATTTTCACAAATTAAAAATTTATTTTTTAAATCAAAAGCAAGAATAGATTTAATAGTACTTCTTCTTGTTTTCAATTTAGAAGATGGTATATTTCCAATCTTGGCAGCTTTTTGCAAATTTATTAAATCAAAAGATTGTAAAAATTTGATTTTATCATCTAACGAAAAATATTCATCCACAAATTTAGGTTTATTTACTTTATCTTTTTTCATTATAGATAAATTTTACTATATTTCTAGTATATCTAGCCAATTTGGGTCTTTCCATGAATTATTTTCTTTGTTTTTAATTTAATAATATTAAAGTATTTAATAATATTAAAGTAATAAAATTTAAATATATGACTACACTTCAAATAGTTTTACTTATTGTTGGCATCCTTATACTTATTTTCATTCCTTTTGGAATTTTTGTTTTGTTAAAATGAATATTTTTAAAAAAATATTCTAATTATTTAAAAAAATTAGAAACTTTTTTACGCGAAGAACCATATATAGATACATTGACAATATTGAGAACAATAGATGTTAAATTTACTAAGTCTGAAAAAAGATTAGTAGAAAGAATAACTAATTCTCCTAATGATCAGATTCAAGATATAAATGTGATTATTTCTAAAATTCAAAAAGAAAAAGAAGAATATGCTCGATTAACAATTGAAATTGAAGAGAAAATTGCTGAATTACATAAAATTAAAAACAAGTTATTTAATAAGCTAGATCATTCTAAAGTTTTTTCTTGTCATCCAATTATTGTAGAAGCAAATAATAAAATAAATGAATTAAATTTGCTAAAGAAAAATATTAATGAAAGGTCATTAAAACTTTTAAAACCAATTAAAGAGTTTAACAACACAAAATATGAATATTTATCAATATATAAATCTTTACAATCAAAAATTGCAACCTGAATCGAGGAAATGGATAATGAACAATTTACTAGAAGTTTAGAAAATATTCAAAATCAAATTGAAAATTTATTAGAAGAAGTAAATGAATGCATAGAAAGAGATAATGAAGAAGAAATGTGAAAAGCATTTACTTCATTTAAAAAAGTTTTATATAATCTACTTTTATTTGATAATCATTATGAGAGTTTTAAAAATAGAATTTTTAAAATGCAGGGATATAAACAATTACTTCGACACATTGAAAAATTAAAACAAACTACAACAATTAATTTTGATAATTTAAATGTTGCTGGATATATTCAAAATGTTCAAGAATTAACAAAAGTTACAAAAGAGTCATTTTTTCAATTAGATGTACCAAATACAAAAGAGAATTTAAAAGCTTTATTGAGAAATAAATATGATTTGTTTAATTTAGTTGATAAAGAATTAAAAGCATATTTTTTTATAAAACAATACAACTTAGAACATATTCAAAAATACTTAAGTATTATTAATAATAAACATTCTGAATTGAAAAAAGAAATTGACAAAATTAGTACTATTGATAAAATGTTCTATTGAAGTTTAGATAATGAACATAGTGAATTAGTATCTTTAAACAATAATATTCAAAGTTTTATAAAAGAATATACAGAAATTGTAGATAGTCCTAATTCATCTTATTCATCTAAACAAGGATTGTATAAAAAAATTTTTTTATCTATATCATCATTTATTGACACATGCAATCAAATAGAAAAAAGGATTGACATTTTTTATGCAAATGCTTCCAATCCCATTTTGAAGTATTTTAATTTATCTAAAACATACATTATTGGTCTTTCAAAAATAAAGAGAAATGACATTATATTATCTGATAATGATAAAAATTTAATTTATCAAATAGAAGATATAAAAAAGAAAATTGATTTAATTATTATTTCTAATAATGAAAGAACAAGAGAATCCAAAATTGAAATATATGTAAAAACACTATTTGATTTAGTTGTTACATTTTTAAATACAGTAGTAAAAAAATCTACAATAACACAAGTATTTAGTTTAATAAATACAAAATATAGTTACTATCAATTTGTTGATGAAGTATTTCACAAAGTTGTTTTAGAAAGTGAAAAAATGTTAAGTGATGGACAATATTTAGAAGGGTTGGAATTTTTAATAAGATATATTTTTAAAAATTATATTAATAATAATACTAATAGGAGACAAAACTAGAATTATGAAGTATGAAAAGATTTTAATTAGATTTGGAGAATTATCTTTAAAAGGAAACAATAAAATGACTTTTGTTAGAAAACT
>SAMEA3663090__coassemble_197_pt1 | contig 24669 bp, 49 predicted proteins | sample SAMEA3663090__metabat2_low_PE_007 | metagenome-assembled genome bin SAMEA3663090 (sample SAMEA3663090) | pig gut metagenome | biome: pig gut; feature: pig-associated habitat; material: faeces | place: France | collected 2012
GAATAAATTTAGATGATCAATCATTTTATGAAGAAGCTTTTCAAAATTTTGCTAATAAGATTGATGAGTATATAAAAATAGGAAATAAAATTTTTAAATTAAAAATTTAATTGTTCATACATAATATTCAACATATAAAAAATATCGAAAATTTATAGATTAATAATCCAAGATTGAAAAATAAACAAGGAGAGAAATTATGGCAAGACAAGATCAAATAACCTTAAAAAAAGCAATGTCAGGGAACTATCTTTCACATGCTTTAAATTCAACAAGAAGAAAATTTAATTTAAATTTACAAAAAGTTACTATTTTAGAAAACAACAAAAAAGTAACATATTTAGTTTCTGCTAAAACAATGAGAACTTTAAGAAAAAAAGGAAAAATTTAATTTTTTTAAATTACTTTATAAATTTTTGATTATCTTTGATAAAGCTTTAGCAAAAGTTTTGTTACCCATTGGTTTAGTTATTCTTTTTATTAATTTTGCAACTAATAGATGTTTTGCTAAACGTTTTTCTTCTTTTGTTATGGTTAATTTTTCTTCTTTTGTTATTTAGTCGCAAAAGATAAATATTTACATCATAATAATAGATCTTATAAGAATAATTTTTTATTCTATAAAGAATCTGATAATTCATTCATTAATATGAAGATAAAATTAATTTTTTTCTAATTCTTTTTCAGATATAAATTGAAGTGTCCATTTTGTTTCTATTTATTTATTTTACAAGGATAGCCAGAGAAAAATCTCTGGATTTTTATTTATCGGTATTTAATTTGGTAACTTTATAATTGATTCTAATTTTGCGATTTGTATTATAAATTCATTATTTTAAATATATAATATAAACTTGTGTTATTTTTAGAATATTAATATGATTTATAATATACATTCATAATATATTCATAAAACTAAATTAAAAAACAAATAAGGAGTACAAATATGGCAAGTTTTACAGCCAAAATTATTGATCCAATTGGATTACATGCAAGACCTGCATCAGAATTAACAAAAATAGCTTCATCTTTTTCTTCAAATATCAAAATTATTGCAAAGGGTAAAGAAGGAAATGCTAAATCAATTATGAACATTATGGCTTTAGGTATTAAAAAAGATGATGAAATTACTATTGAAGCAGATGGAGCAGATGCTGACCAAGCAATTGATAAATTAAAATCAGAATTATCAAAATTAAAATTAATTGAATAATAGAACTATTATTCACAAAATATTAAAGGAATTACATTGAGATTTTAAGAAATTAAATGTAATTTTTTTTATTATAATTTTTGTTATATTTAATACAAAAAAGAAAATTATAAAAAAGAAATTATTGGAGAAAAAATTATGAATTTAAAAGGAATTGGAGCTTCAAGAGGTATTGCGATTGCAAAAGTTTTTGAACTTAAACATTATGATATTAAAATTGAAAAAAAATCTGTATCAGATTTAAATAAAGAATTAACTAAATTAGATCAAGCAATTAACAAAGCAGTAGAACAAATAGAAAAAATTAAAAGTATTGCTGCTAAAAATTTAGATGCTGAACATGCAGCTGTTTTTGATGCTCATATTCAAGTTGCCACTGATCCAATGATTAAAGATGAAATAGTTAGCCTTATTAATAATGATAAAGTTTGTGCAGAATATGCTGTTGAAGAAATTTCTAAAAAATATATTGAAATGTTTTCATCAATGGAAGATGAATATATGAAAGAAAGAGCAGCAGACATTAAAGATGTTTGTCAAAAAATAATATTCAATTTATTAGGTATTGAAAAAGAGGATTTAACTTCAATTAATGAAGAAGTAATTATAGTTGGTGTAGATTTAACACCTTCTGAAACTTCTCAATTAAATAAAAAATTTGTTAAAGGATTTGCAACAGATATAGGTGGTCGTACATCACACTCTGCAATTATGGCAAGATCTTTAGAAATTCCAGCAGTTTTAGGTATTGGTAATATTACTGAAAGTGTTAAATCAGGAGATATTCTTGCTATAAATGGTCAAACTGGAGAAGTTTATATTAATCCTTCTAAAGAAGTGATTAGCAAATTAGAAAAAGCTGCAAAAGCTGAAGAAGAATTAAAAAAATTATTAGAAACATTTAAAAACAAACCTTCTGTATCAAAAGATGGTCACAAAATCGAAATTGCAGGAAATATTGGTTCACCTCAAGATGTTCCTGGTGTTGTAAATGCTAATGGAGATGCTGTAGGATTATTTAGATCAGAATTCTTATATATGGATTCTAATGATTGACCTAGTGAAGAAGAACAATATCAAGCATATAAGGTTGTTCTAGAAAATATGAAAGGTAAAAAAGTTATTATTAGAACCTTAGATATAGGTGGAGATAAAACTTTAAAATACTTTACTTTCCCTACTGAAATGAATCCATTTTTAGGTTATAGAGCCATTAGATTCTGTTTAGATCGTAAAGATGTTTTTAAAACACAATTAAGAGCTTTAATAAGAGCAAGTGAATTTGGTAAATTAGGAATAATGTTCCCAATGATAGCTACAATTGATGAATTTAAGAATGCTCGTGCTTTTTATGATGAAGTATATAAAGAAGTTAAAAAAGAATATCCTAATATATCATCAAAAATAGAAGTAGGTATGATGGTAGAAATACCTGCAGCTGCTGTAAATTGCGAAAATTTCTGTAAATATGCAGATTTTGTGTCAATTGGAACTAATGATTTAATTCAATACACAATGGCAGCAGATAGAATGAGTGAAAAAGTATCATATTTATACCAACCACTAAATCCTTCTATTTTGAGATTAGTTAAAATGACTATAGATGGTGCTCACAAAAATGGTAAATGAGCTGGAATGTGTGGAGAAATGGCTGGAGATCTACAAGCAATTCCTATTTTATTAGGGCTAGGGTTAGATGAATTTTCAATGTCAGCATCTTCTATCTTGGGAGCACGTGAATTGGTATCAAGAATTAACTTTAAGGATGCTCAAAAACTAGCAAATCTTTGTTTAGAAGCAGACAATGAGCAAGAAGTAATTGAAATTTTAAATAAAAATTCTAATTGATAATTTCTAAATTAGTTAATTAACATTCTGAGTATTACCTGAACTTATATAACTATTAAATATCATTTTTCTAGTTGTTTTGCATCATGACATGAATAGTAAATGCAACTTGAAATGCATCATTAGTTGATGTTTGTAATTTTACATTTAATCCTCCAGGATTTTTTGCAACTTGTTTCTATTAAGTTTCTAATTAACCATAGGGAGTAACCATTTACCCACGAGCAACACTACTTAGAGGTTGTAATCTTTTTATATTATGAAACATTTCTTTTGTTGTAGTGTTGATACTTGGAAATGAGTTCAATTACCTACAGCAATAACTATTGGCAAAAAAGAGGCAATAGCTAAAGTAGTCATTATAGATGACTTAATCATAGATATTTTAGTTTTTTTTATGGTTCACCTTATTTCATTTGTCTGCAAATGTAGAAAGAAATAATACACAGTTCATTTAAATTGATATTATTTTCCTATTTTGAAGTTGCAAATATCTCCATCTTGCATTTCATATGTTTTACCTTCTAATCTTAATTTACCCATATCTCTTGCTTCTTTTTCACCACCACATTGGATAAAATCTTGATAAGAAATTACTTCAGCTTTTATAAAATATTTTTCAAAATCATTATGAATAATAGCAGCGCATTGCGGGGCTAACATTTTCTTTTTAAATACTCATGCTCTTGTTTCTTTTACTCCTACTGTAAAGTAAGTTGCTAGGCCCAATTCATTAAATGCTTCTCTTATTAAAGTATCTAACCCTGATTTTTCCATTTGGTATTCTTTTAAGAAAATTTCTTTATCTTCATTATTTAATAATGCTATTTCTGTTTCTAGATCTACAGATAATGGAATAATTTTCATATTTTTGTTTTCTAAAAATTTTTTTAAATTTAAATAATGATTAGATTGATTAGGATTAGAAACATAATCATTTTCAATATTAGCTACAACTATCATTGGTTTCATAGTTAGTAATTGATAAGATTTAATAATTTTCTTTTCTTCATCTGTTAAGTCAATTTCAAATGCTAATCTATTATTTAAAAATTCTTGTTTAATTTTTTTAATAACACTAACTTCTTTTAATAACTCTTTATCTTGTGTGTTTTGAGCTCTTTTTTCTATTCTAGATAAAACATTATCAAGTGTTTGCATGTCTGCTAAAATAAGCTCTAAATTAATTGTTTCAAAATCACTTATAGGATCTACTTTATTATTTACATGCAAAATATTTTTGTTATCAAAACATCTTATTACATGAACAATTAAATCTACTTCTCTAATATTAGCTAAAAATTTATTTCCCAATCCTTCACCTTTAGAAGCTCCTTGAACTAATCCGGCAATATCTACAAATTCAAATGTTGCTTTAATAGTTTTTTGAGTTTTTACCATATTAGATAAAATATCTAATCTTTCATCATTTAATTCTACAATGCTAATATTAGGATCGATTGTAGTAAAAGGATAATTAGCACTTTCTGCTTTCATCTTTGTTAAACCTGAAAATAATGTTGATTTTCCTACATTAGGCAATCCTACAATCCCTGCTTTTAAACCCATAATTTACATATTTTAATATACAATATTAAATTTAATTATGATTAGTAGAAAAATTCGTCCTGAAAGAAGATTTAAATATAGTAATTATTTAAATAAAAAATTTTATGATTTAAAAAATTTCACTAAAGAAATTAGAAAAGAATATGGATTATTTATTGTATTTGCTTTTTTGTCTTGTGTCTTGCCAATAATTTATTGTTTATTAGCTTCTTTAATTAAACCTAATGGTTCACAAGCTGTAATGGGAATGGGGCATGTTATGCCTTTTTTGTTAGCTTTTGTGCAAATTAGTTTTTCTATATCTATGATTATTTTGACAAAAATAAAACATAAAAAAGAATTTAGTCAACAAAAAATTATTGTTTCTTCTATTTGATTATCAATATTTTTAGGATTTGCTTTTATTATTACATATGTTCTTTCTTCTTTTACATATATGTATTTTTCTAATAATCGACCTAATACTCAAGATATGTTGAAATACGGTCTAGATTTTATCTGATGAACTATCCCTTATATTTTTTTATTTCCATTATTTACAACTTCTATGTTTGTTATTAAAAAAGATAATACTTTAATTGCACTATGATCTGTTGTTTTCTTGTTTGGTCTATCAATCTTATTATCTTATATATTTGCTATCCTTTTGAATTTAAAAATAATAGGTCTTGCTATTGGTTTATCAATTTCTATGATAATTCTTATAATATCTAATTTTGCATATATTAAAAGACATTTACAAATTCAATTTAAAATTCGTTTTAAAGAAGTTTTATCTATTGATTCTTGAATTATTAAAAATGTTTTTCAAGAATCAATGGCTTGAGTTTCTCTTTCGCTTTTTAAAGGTATAGCAATCATTTGTTTATCTTTTACAATACCTAATGTAATTAATGATTTTGTTCCTTTACCTTATCAAATGTCTAGAGTTATTTGATTTAATATGATGTATTTTATACCCTGTATTGGAATTGGTATAAGTGAACAAATTAGATATCATTATCAAACATATCATGCAAAAGAATCCAATGAAGTGTGTCAGTTACAACATACTAAAAATAAAGATTGAAAAGTATTAATATGAACATTGGTTATTACTACAATTATTGCTATTAGTTCTATTTTTATTATTCAACCATTAAATTATTTATACAGTGTTAATGATCAAAATAATTTTAATGGAACTATGCCTGTTATAGAAGGTTGAGGTGTTCCTACTTTGCCACCAACTCAAATTATTAATTTTAATGAATTAAAAAATCTAAATTTAACTCCATTGCCTGAATTTGGTAGCAATAATGCTATTAACTTAATTAAATTTACTAATTGAGTAAAGGAGCAAATTCAAAATAATCCTACATTTAAAGATGATTTAAATTCTTTAATTAAATGATATGAATGACTTAATCAAACAAATAGTGAAGGTATTTCTATATTAAGTTTCTTACAAGATAAATATCAAATAAATTTCTGACAAGAAATTTCTAATTTGATTCAAGATCCTAATAGTGTCTCTACTAATTTTACTTTGGCATTAAAAAATAGTTTAAATTATATTGTGCACTTATGATTATACTCATCTACTTCAGATATTGTGACAGATTCTTTCTTACTACTAAGACCAATGATAAATTATCATAATCTTTTAGATGGAAATGAAAACCTTGTTAGCGTTTTAATAAATAATCCCATTAAAGATGTATTAATTTCTTTATTTTTAAAAGTAAATTCTTTTAATGCAAAAGCAATGATCTACGTTTCTGTATATGGAATATTTAATGCTATTTGATCAATATTAATTCAAATTAATCAAAGAAATAATAAAAAAGGTATTCCTTTATGATTATTAATATTAGTTTATGCAGTATGTGTTGGATTCTTAGTCACTTTTGGTACTTTATTTGCAGTTACTTTAACTGATGTTCTACAAAATAATAATCCATTCATGTATTTAGATGCTTGAACTTTCCCATTAATAGTAATATCATTCTTAGTTATTATTTACTTAATAATAAAAACAATCAAATCATATAAAAACATTACTTAAAGAATTTTTGATATTCATCAAATAATTCATCAAAATCCGAATTGTCTCCTGATTCTTTATATTTTTTATAAGCTCTAATAAAATGTTCACTTACTTCAAAATAACGATTATCTTCTCGAATAACTTCTATTGTAATGCTTCTTAAAATGCCCCAACCCTTGCCTGTAATAATATCTAAATATTCTTCAAAAGGGTCAAAATCTAAAGTTAAAAGCTTTGCATGTAATTCAGCATATGCTTCTTCTTCGTTTAAGCCGTGTAAATCTAAAATCATATTAATCTTTATATTTTATTAAAATATAATGTTAAATCATGTAGTTATGAAAAAAAATATTAATCCTAATCCTACTTTTTGAAAAATATTAATGTTATTTATTAAAGTTTCTCTTTTAGCTTTCGGAGGAGGAAATGCTTTATTTCCAATGATTAAAAATTATTGTGTAGATAAATATCATTGAATTAGTAATGAAGATATAGATGACATCTTAGTAATAACCAACGCTATTCCTGGAGCTAGTGCTATTGAAGGCATGACTTATATTGCCTTTTTATTATTGAAATCTAAATGAAAAGCATGCTTAGTAATGTTGTTATCTATGATTCCTCATACAATATTATTTTTTGTTCTTTTTTATTTAGGAACTACTTTTATTCCTATCCAATATTTAAAAGTTATTTATGCTGCTGTTATTCCGGTTATTATTATTTTGCTTATTGATATGTCAATAAGATATATCAAAAGAAAAAATAATGAATTGAATTTTTTTATTCATTGATTTATCTTCACAATTACTCTTCTATTTACTGTGTTTGTCCCTGTTCCTTGATCAATGCCTATTTTTATCATTGTATTTTTTGTTATTTGCCTTGTAATAGTACAAACAATTAAAAACAAAAAGGATAAAAGGAAATAGAAATGCTTGGAACATTATTAGGTGCAGTTGTTGTTATTTTAGGTTGTTTAATTATTTCTATAGTTGTTTTTGGTGGAGCACAAATTTTTATTCCTTATTTTAAAATTTTGCTAGTTAATTTATTAGGAGTTTCACCTGATGTGTGAAATTCTGTTTTATCTATTACCAATGCAACTCCTGGTGTTTTTGGATTAAAACTAGCATTTATTTCCGGTTTTTTAGCAGCAAATGGCAATTGATGAGGATGGCTATTAATGATAGTAACTTATATTGCTTTTATTATGGTACCAATTGGTTTAATACTATTAATTTTTAATAAATATAAAAAAATTAAAGAAACTAAATTTATGATTGCTTTTTCTAAAATGATGAAACCTATTATTGGAGGAATTCTTTGTTCTATTATTATCAATTTATTTATTAGCATTTTATTACCATTTGTTGGATTTAATGATTTAAGTGATAATATCAATAATTTAGACAAATATCTATACATCAAAACTGACCAATTTTTTACAGGTTGAAGATTTTGAATGATATTTGCTTGAACTTTAATTTCTATTCCTGTGGAATATTGAATAATGAAAAAATATAAAATTAACACTATATTTATAATTATCATCAATATTATTTTGTGTTTAATTATTTTTGAACCATGATTATAAAATACTTATAATTTAATTTAATATGAAAAATCTTACTTTAGCATCTATAGAATCGTTTACAGGGGGATTATTTGCAGCTACTATTGTCGAAAAACCTGGTGCTAGCAAATACTTTAAAGGTACTATTGTTACTTATCATAATGACATAAAAGCTAAATTGGGTGTAGATGTTTCTAATGGTGTTATTAATTCCAAAGTAGCTCTGGAAATGGCTCAAAAAGGTAAAGAATTCTTTAATGTAGATTACTGTGTTGCTTTTACAGGTAATGCCGGACCAACTGCAATGGAAGATAAACCTGTTGGTCTATTTTATATTGCAATTAATGATCGAGTTTATGAATTTTTTTATCCCAATTTATCCAGAAATGAGATAAGAAAAAAAGCTGTAGAAATTGCTATAAAAAAGTTAAATTTATGTAAAATATTTGTGTAAATCACAAATATATGAAGACAAATGTGAAAAAGTTTTTCAAAATATTAATGCCAGTTGTCGGTGTTGGTGTAGTTTCTTGTGGTATTGTTTTTGTAAGTGGATGTCTTGTGCAAACTCCATTAGTTTCTTTAGGTGGATCAACAGCTGTTTTACCATTAATTAATGCTTTAAGCCCTTATATTGATTTTATTGATGTAGTAACTTCTGCAGGAGGATCTGGAGTAGGTATTAGTTCAATAATTGATGGGACTAAAGAAATAGGAATAGCTTCTACTCATCCTGACATATTATCTTTAGGTTTAGATAATACTAAATATCAAATTTGAGATGAGAAAAGAGTTAAAACTGTGACTATTGCATGAGATGGTATAGCTCTGATTTATAAACCATCCTCAGCTTCTGCAGATAAACCTTTAATCATTAATGAAGAAAATTTAGCTAAAATTTATCATGCTTTTTCAGGAGATAAACAATTTAAATTGGGTGAATTACTAAAAAACAATGATGAAACAATTATTGTTCCTTATGCTAGAAATGGTGGAAGCAGCGTGTCAGGAACTACAGATGCCTTTTTTAAGGATTCACATTTAAATTATGAAAATAGCGCATATTGAAAATTATTAGAAGCTCAAAATAAAGTAGATAATATTACTAATGCAATTACAAATGGAGGTTATGGACCTAATGTAATACAAACAGCTGAATCTAATTCACAAGCTTGAAGTGTTGCAAAAAATGGTCCTGAGGGTTCTTTTGTATATCTATCAGCAGGATTTGTTATTAATAATATTGAAGAAATCCAAAAATATGGATTTAAAGTTGCTTTATATGGCGAACAAGGAATTTCCCCTTTAGAGCCAGGAGCAATTGCTAATACATATAACTGATATCGACCTCTTAATTTAATGTATTCTATGACCCATGTTAAAAATATTCCAGAAATTCCTAAAATGATTGCTTGAATTTTATTTAATGAACAAGCAAAACAAATCATTAACAATGAAGGTTATGTACCTTTAAGCGAAACTAGCTTAAAAAGCATGGGTTGAAATGGAAATTTAAATGATATAAGTTTTTTAATTAATGATAGCGATAGTCCAGAAGGTACTTATGATGTTAAATTAGGATATTCAGGAGCAAAATAAAATGATTAATAAAAATCCCTTTAAAAATATTTATATTAATAATATTGCAAAGTGAATTTCTTTTGGATTTGCTTTATCTATTATTTCTCTATTTATAACTTTAGTTATTTTTATTTTTTCATATGCAATTAAAGGATTTCAAGCTTTTGGATTTGCAAATATTTTATTTCAAGGTGATTTTGCAGCAACTAATAATAAATACTCTTTTTGAGTTCCTTTTAGTATAACTATACTAACTTCATTAATTGCAATTATTATAGCTATACCTTTAGGAATAAAATCGGCATTATTTATTAAATATCGTTTACATAAAAAATATCGAAAATTATTAATAGTAACATTTCAAGTATTAAGTGGTATTCCATCGGTTATATTTGGACTGTTTGCTTTTGAATCTTTAGGAAAAGTGTGATTAACTTTATTCAATATTAATCCTAATTCAATATTTAATGGTTCAATAATGCTTTGCTTTATGATAGTTCCTACAATAGTAACTACAACATTAGATTCTTTAAATAATGTAGATACTAATTTAATGCAAAATCCTTTAGCTTTAGGTAATACTAAATCTAGAGCAATATACAAAGTTATATTAAAAGCAGCTCGACCAGGTATTATAGTGGGAGTTATTTTAGCTTTTTCTCGTGCTATCGGGGAGTCAATGGCTATCTCTATGATTTTACAAGCTCAACCTACAAAAGAAATTTATAATAATGGATTATTTGGTTTTTTAAATTCTTCATCTCAAACTTTGGGTGCTTATATTTCTTCTACAATGTTTGCGGATAAAGATCCTGAAACAATTAGACCTTTATTATATTCATTTGGATTTATCATGTTAATTATTTCTATGATATTGAATATGTTTATTTTATCTTTTTCAAGAAAAAAACATACTAAGAAAAATAGTAAATTTGTTGTTTTTGAACAAAAACTTTATGACATTTTGGTTTGAGCTCCGAAAAAATTAAATGTTTTATGAGAGAAAATAATTTTTCAAAGTAAATATCGTGTATCTGTTACAAATTTAAATAATGTACATTCATATATTAGTGATAGAAATATTAATTATCATTTTAAACATTCGTATACTATTTGAAAAATATTTTGAGAAATTTTATCTATTTTACTTTGCTTATCCTTTGTGACATGGATTATTGGAGATATTTTAGTGCGAGGAATTATGGGAATTGAATATGATCCTAATCTATTCTTTTTATATGCAAAAGATTCTACTTTTCAATCATTGGTAAATACTTTCTTAATAATTTTTATATGTATTATTATTGGATTTCCTTTTGCATTAATTATTGCTATTTATCTAAATGAATATTCTAAAAATAAAAAAATTAAAAAAATTATTATATTTTTCTTAGATTCTTTAGGAACAACTCCATCTATTATTTTTGGGATGTTTGGTTTATTAATGTTTATTCAAACATTTGGGTGAACATCAAATGGAAAATTAGGTAATTCGCTAATTGCTGGTAGTTTAACTTTAATTATTGTAATTTTGCCTTCTTTTATTAGATTATTAGAGCAATCATTAAAAAATGTACCATATGAAATTAGAACTAATTCTTTTGCTTTAGGCAATAGTAAATTTCAAACAATTAGAAAACTGGTTTTACCAATGGCTTTAATTCCAATAGTCACTTCAATTATTTCTACAATAGGAAGAATATTATCCGAAACAGCTCCTTTATATTTAACTGCAGGACTTTCTTCATCAAAATATTCACTATTAAATAGACCTGGTACTACTTTAACTACTCAAATATATGCTCAAATTTTCTCATCTTCATCTAATGCAATTGATGTTCAATATCAAGCGGCATTTATGACAATGATTTTCATATTAATCTTAATTCTAATCGGATATATAATTATTCCTAAATGATCTAATATTAAACATTGATTTATTTTCTATATAAGCAAATTAAAAAAGAAAACTAATTAATCTTTATTTTTTTATTCTAATTTGTTCCAAATATTTTTTTTGTTTTTGTGCAAACAAATTCATATTTAAATATAATGTCTTATCACCATTAAGCCACACAATGTTCCCTTCTAGATCAAAATAAATAGATTGATCATCATAAAGTGCATGAGTATTCTTATCAATTCTTAAACAATTATAAGGATCTATAGCTTTTAAAATATTATCTTTTGATTTTGTCTCAACTAAAGATGCAAAGGAAATAATATGAGCATTATCAATTATAGTTTTAGGAAATTCTTTTAATGTGGAAATAGGGGATAAATATCTATTATTAATACAATGTGATACATTTCATTTATAAAAAGATCTCAATTTAAGTTTAAATTCTTTCCATTCTATTTCCTTGGATAATGTTTTATTTAAATATCCATCAATAAATAATTCAAAATTATCATTTTTTTCTTTAAAGAATTTGTCTTTAAAACAATCCTCATTCAGTTTTAAATTTGATAAAGAATAATTTAAATCATTTTTTTCAAAATTAATATGAATATTTTCAATATTTTCTCTATTACAATCATTATATTCTCAAAATTTGTCTTTAAAAAACTTATTTTTATGATGTATTGAATATTTGTTTAAAAAATCTTCTAAATCTACAACCTTAATATTTGTATTATTATAATTTTTGGTTTTGTCATGTTTTTTGGCAACAAAACATTTTAAAGGATTTAAAAAATTATATTTAAAGTAATTTGGTTCAGTACAAATTAAAGGAGTATTTTCAGGTTTAGATTCTGCTCCTGAAGGATTGGAACCACTTAAACAGGCAAACATATTTCTAATAGTAGTATTCATTTTGCAAAATTGATTATTAATTTCCATCAGAGACTGTTTATTTAAATCTAAGTAAGTTATTTCTAAAATATTTTCTGGTTCTTTATTAGATAAAGTATCCAAATATCTCTTTCTAAAATCTTTAAATATATCTTTAGAATAATATTTAGTTTTTAACATATTATAATCAGTCAAACGAAAATTAGCACTTTCTATTTCTAAATATTCATCTACATAAACATTCTTGAATAAATCAAAAATATAATAAGCATTTCCTTTTATTTTTAAACCTTTATTCAATTCTTTAATAAAGCTTTTTGTGGCAAATGGAATTTTTAATTTTAGGTAATTACTTTGATTATTCATAATACACATTTTATAAAATTAAACTATCAAATATTTTTTCTAACACATTTATTACAATAGAATTTCCTGCTAAATAAATTATTTTTTGTTCAGATAAATTAGTCTTTTTGATCTTTTGATAATCTGCTGACTTAAATCCCATATACTTTAAAGATTCTTCTGCCGATAATCTTCTAATCTTATTATTATCTAAAATCTTTATTCTACTATGAGCTCCTGAAGCTGTTAAAGTAGGTCCTGTATAATTAGGATCATAAATATAAGATTCTGAAGAAAAAGATGTGTAATCAATTAATTTAGATTTGCATAAATTAGATTTTGTTTTTACAAAAAGTGATCTTTTATATTTATCAAGTTCCGGCATTCACAAAGATTCATCTTTTATGTTTTTGGCTAAAACATTTTTTATTGGGTTTTTATTTTGTAAATGCATATTTTCTAAATCAGGAAATTGAAAATTTGTTTTCTTTTTTCATGATTTTAAAATAGATAATCCATATGCCCGTTTTCTATTTTGAGAAGAACCAAAATCAGAAGCATTTAAATAATATATTTTAGATTCATAACCCAATTCATCTAATTTGTTTATTCACTTATTTAAGTTTGGCAAGTTTTTTTTATTACCTATTTCTGCTACATTTTCTAACAATAAGTATTTAGGTTTTTCATTATTTTTTCAATTTATATGCATTTCAGTGATAATTCTTTCTACTTCTCATAATAAACCACTTCTAGTTCCTGAATTTTTATTCATTCCTTTTTGTTTCCCTTGATTTGATAAATCTTGACAAGGAAATGAATAAGTAAAAATATCAATGTTTTTTGCAATATCCAAATATGATGTTTGAGTAATATCAAATGTATTGTTATATTTATACATTGATATAGCTAAATAATTAAATCATTGGTCAATGACTTTATTTTTATTATTAATACTTATAGGTTTTTTAGAATCTAAACTTAAATTTTTATTTTTCAGTTTGTTTTTAATTTCTTCTCTTTTATTTGAATTTACATACTTATTCACATTAGTATCGCTATGAATTTCTATGTAAGCACTAATAGCTGGAATAAATCATTCTATCATTCCTACAACTTCTATATCTCAATGTTTTTTTTTGCTAATATTATTTAGAGCACGATATTGAGAACCAATTCCTGCAAAAGCTTCAAATAATTTAACTTTTTTATTCATTATCTCATTTTAACAAAATCAAAAATCAAAACATAATAAAATTAAATTATGTTTAAGATTTTATACAAAAAACCTAATATTAGTTCTTTCAAAGCAATAAAGGAATTTCAAAAAAAGAATAATATTAAAAAAATAGGTCATACTGGTACTCTTGATCCTTTAGCCCAAGGTCTTTTACTGGTCGCTACAGATGATGATACAAAATTAATACCTTATATTAAAAATAAAGACAAGGAATATAAAGTAGAAATCAAATTAGGTTTTATTTCTAAAACTTATGATGCAGAGGGTCCTATTGAATTTTTTTCTCATTATCAACCATCAAATGAAGAAGTGTTAAATATTATTAATAGTTTTATTGGTAATATTCAACAAATACCTCCTTGCTTTAGTGCTAAAAAAATAAATGGTGTTCGTTCGTATGATTTAGCAAGACAAAATAAATCAATAGATTTAAAACCTATTAATGTACAAATATATAGCATTGATGATATTGAATACAAATATCCAATAATTAAATTTACAACAAAAGTTTCTAATGGAACTTATATAAGAACATTGGTAAATGATATAGGACAAAAATTAAATACAGGAGCATATATGACTTTTTTAGAAAGAACTAAGGTTCATAATTTAAGTATAAATGACTCCATAGATGTAGCAAAATTGACAGAATTACCTATTATTAAAATATCAGATTTAAATATAATTAAAAATCTTTTTTATGGTTTAAACCATGATTTTGATTTAAATAATAATAGTTATTTGTTAGAATATAAAAACAAGATAATTGGGATAATTGATATTCAAAATAAGAATATTACATCTAGAAAATTATTTGGAAATACAATAAAAGAAATTTTGAAAGGAAATTAATTTTATGTATAAAATGGTCGTGTTTGATATTGATGGAACATTAGTTCCACATTTAACTAATGAATTTTCTGAAGAAATAATTGATATGTTCAAACAATTAAAAGAAAATAATATGATCATTACATTAGCAACAGGAAGAGATTGAATTTCGATTAAAGATTTATATCAAAATCCTTACATTGATTATTTTATAGGTGCCAACGGATCTTTTATTTATGATTTAAAAAATCAAAAATATATTTTTAATTCCTCTATTAAATGAGAAGAGTTTGATTTATTTAATGAACAAGTTTTAATGCCAAATTTACATAATATTAAAAGCGTAATATTATCAGATGATAATCGGGTTTTTGTTTTAGAAAATAAAGTTAGAACTAAACCTTGATTTTGAGATGCATTTAAACATAAATTTCAGTCGTATGAAAATGCTAAAAATGAATTAAATAAAAATAATTTTCATTTAATAACAATTGAATTTAAATATGGAACTGATGTTGTGGAAAAATGTGCTAATTTTTTTGATAAAAATAATACCAACATTTATGTACAAGCTGCTTGACCAAAAGGTTTGTTTGTGGCAAATAAAGGTGTTACTAAAGCTCATTCAATTGCTAAATTATGTGAACATATAAATATAGACTTAAAAAATGTTATTGCTTTTGGTGATGGAGAAAATGATTTTGAAATGATCAAAGAAGTAGGATTAGGAATTGCCATGGGAAATGCAATTGATGAATTAAAAAATGTTGCTGATGATGTAACTATTGATGTTTACAATTATGGAACCAAATTTTATTGTAAAAAAATAGGTGTTATTTAATTAATAATTATGGATGTTTATAAATTTGATATTAAACATAAAATTAAAGATAATAAAGATTTAAAAGATGGAACAATTCTTATTTTAGGTAAATTTAATATTTTTCACAAAGGCCACTTAGAGTTAATAAATTATGCTCATTCTATTAAAAAAGAAAAGCAAAAAATTGGTATTTTAATTATTAATGAAGAAAATAATAATTTTCAATCATTATCATCTAAATTACAAATTTGTTGTTCTTTAAATATTGATTTTGCTATAGTTGCTGAATTCAATTTTGAATTCAAATCAATAGAAGGTGCTGATTTTATTAAATACTTAGATAAAAATTTTTTTGTAAAAGAATATATAACAGGAGAAGATTTTTTCTTTGGTAAAAATAGAAAATATCAGGCTAATGATATAGTAAATATTAGTAAAGCCAAATTGAAAATGCTTCCATTAAAAACAATTCAAAATATAAAAATATCTTCTTCTAATATTAAAGAAATGCACGAATTAGGTGAATATAATTTAATAGCTGAACTAGTTATATCACCTCTTTCTTTTGATGTTAATATCCAAGATACTCTATTATTTTGAAATAGTTCTATTAAAAAACCTCATTATGGAAATTATTATTTTAAATTATTAATAGATGATTATTGATACCATGGAATCATAAATTTTTCTATAACTCAAAATATTAATTATCAATTAATAGATAAAAATATTGATCATTTAACAATATTAGATCAAAATACACAAATTCAAATTTTGAATATTGAAAGAATTATTATTAATTCCCGTTTTGATAATATTACAGAAGATGATGTAGAGAGAACTAAACAATATTTTATTTCATATTCTAATAATTTGGGAAATAAATTATTAGAATAATAATTGATATAAATTATTGTCAATTATTTTCATAAATTAGAATTAATTTAGTAATATCTTTATTGACTAATTCTTTATTTTTATTATTTAAAATAAAAAGAGAATTATTGCAAAATTTAATTGAATAAATTTTTGAATTATATTCAAATAAAAAATATGAATCTTTTAATAATTTAGCTTTTTTTGATGTTAGAACAATTAATCCTTGAAATGTAATGTTATATTCCAAAGATATTTTTTCATTCATTTTTCAATAGTATTCTAATTTAGATTTGGATTCATTTAATAAATGTGGATCAAAATTTTTAATTCATCATTCTTGTGAATCATAAAAATTATCTTTTTTATGAACATAATATATTGAAAATATTATATTTTGTAAATATAATTGACTAATCACATATAAAATTCCAGATATTAAAGGAATCACCATAAATTGTGAAGAAAAAGAATGCTTAAAGATTGAATTAGAAAATGAAGGTAAAACTATTATTATTATTATTACAAATTCAATTATTCAAAGAAAATTATAAAGAAATGCACAATTAAAATTATTTTTATAAAAATATAAATAACCTAGAATTAATGTAAGAATTATATCTAGTATTCCTAAAATGGATTTAACATATATTTCAATTACATCTTGATTTATGTTTAATTCAGGATTATTAATGTTCATATAAAGTACAACATTATATGATCCTATATAGGTCAATAGAAAAATAAAACAAATTATTGCACTAATTCAAAATAACTTTTGGAATGATTTTATATTTTGTCCTCAATAAGCACAAAAATATTCTCTTGTACTTGTTGTATAAATTACAGGATTTTTGTTATTTTTGAACATATTTTCTCAACTCACATTCCATTGAAGCAACTGCTGGACTAGAAAATATTTTTACTGAGGTTCCATCCCCAAATATTGCTGTTGCTTTTGCAGCATATTGAATATTTGATTTAACTATAATTTTATTTTCACTTTCTAAATTTAAATCTATAGGATTGAAATCTACAAAATATCCTTCAGAAATAATTAAATCATAATAATTATCATATAAAATTTTATTTTTATTGTAATCAAATTTAATTTCATTTAATTTTTGAAATACTTAATCACTTAGAATTAATCTGCCCACTTCAATAGTCGGTGATAAATATTCTAACTTATGTTTTGACTATCAAATTTAATTTGAAAATCATTAATTTGAAATAAAATTTCATTATTTTGTCATATAGTTGGATTGTTGCTATCTAAAATTATATTCATTTTGTGAAAAAGAGCGAATATATTCATAAGTAAATTGAAAATTATTATCATATGTGTTTGAAAACTTAATGATGAACAAATTGGAGTAATGGATATTATGGGTACAAACCAATATTAAATAGATTTATTTTTGAAATTTAGATATATATTTTTTAATTTCTTCTACTTTGTTTGTTTGTTCTCATGGTAAATTTAAATCTTTACGACCAAAATGTCCATAAAAAGATGTTTGATAGTATATTGGTTTTTTTAGATCTAAATCTCTAATAATACTTGAAGGACTTAAATCAAAAACATTATTAATAACTTCTATAATTTGTTCATCAGTGAATGAAGAAGAACCAAAAGTTTCAATATCTATTGAAATAGGTTTGGTTAAACCGATTGCATAAGATAATTGTATTTCTACTTTTTCAGCAATTTTTGCTGCAACTAAATTTTTAGCAATTCATCTTGCAGCATATGCTGCAGAACGATCTACTTTTGTATAATCTTTTCCACTAAAAGCTCCACCACCATGACGAGCTGCTCCACCATATGTATCAATAATAATTTTTCTTCCTGTTAGACCTGTATCTCCTATAGGTCCACCTATTAAAAATTTACCTGATGGATTAATATGAATAATATATTCATAATTAATATTAGGAAAATATTTTTTAATAGTTGGTTGAATAACTTTTTCAATAATTTTTGATCTAAATTGATCTAAATTTATATTGTCACTATGTTGAATTGACATTACAACTGTATGTATTTTAATATTATTAACATCACGATAATCTATAGTTACTTGTGATTTCATATCAGATTTAATATCTTTATCACCTGATATTCTTAATTCTTCACAAGTTCTTACTAAATCATGAGCAATCATAATAGGCAATGGCATAAATGAATCTGTTTCATTTGTTGCATATCCAAACATAATTCCTTGATCGCCGGCCCCGATTTCTTGAGAATCTATTTTATCAACAGCTTGACTAATATCAGGAGATTGAGCATGAACATTAGATAAAATAGAAAAATCATTTTCAGTATATCCAAGATCTAAAAGCACTTCTCAAGCTAATTGAACTACATCAACATATGTAGATGTGGTTAGTTCACCACCTATAACTATTAAACGATTAGTTGCCATTACTTCAATTGCTACTCGAGCATCAGCATCTTGAACTAAAATAGCATCTAAAATTTTATCTGCTATTTGATCACATATTTTATCTGGATGGCCTTTTCCTACTGATTCTGATGTAAATAATCCTTTTAATCTCATACACTACCTATAATATTTAATGTAAATATTATATTATGTATTTTTTAAATTTTTAAATCTAATCAGACTAATCTGTGATCTGAACTTACTTCTTTAGTTTTTACAATTTTATCCCCTCATGCATATAACAAATAAATTGATAATGCAAGATGGAGATATTTGTAATTTTAAAATAGGTAAATAGGTTAAAATTATCCAGTAATGATAGGTTTGCATCTTACAATTTGGTAATTGTATTTACGATAAAATTAAAATAAAATTGAGATTTAATTCTTGGATAGGAGCAAATGTATGAATAGATATATTGATAAAAAATCACGAAAATGATGAAGCAAGAAATCTAGATTTAATACAGGACCAATTGATCCAGAAGATCAAATTGAAAATGAAGTTGTGAAAATGGAAGATTTTAAAAATTCTGAACCTACACATAAAGAATCATCAGAATATGGAAAAGTTAAAACAATAAATACTATTGAAGAAAAAAATAAAGATGCTGTATTCCATAATAACATTGAAAAATCAACACAAAAAAATACCAATATTAATATGAATAGATCTATTTTTTCAGAATCAAAACCTATTTTGGAAACCAAAAAAGAAGAAAATAATAGCGAAATCTCTAAATGAGATAAATTAAAATTACTAAAATTGCAAGAAAAATTAATTGATAGTAGTTACACAAGTGACAGTTTTTTTACATTTTTAGATAATAACTATAATATTATGGATTTCACTACCATATTTAATAATGTTTCTAATTTTCCTGAGATTATTAAATCTTTAATTACCAGTTCCGCACCAATAGTTATTAAAAGTAATGATAAAGATGATTCTAATAATTGCATTAAAAAATTATTTGGTCTAATGAGAACATCTAAAGCAGATTTTGGATCATCTAATTTAAAAATAGGTTGACCTTATGTTACTGGATACATTCCTTTACGCAATAAAATTAAAACAGAAGAATCAACTACAAAAATGTCTACTGAAAACATTAATAATCATTATTCAAATTCTGTAAATGGTAATCCTAAAAATACTGGAGAAAGAAAATCTAAAGAAGGACAATTCTTTTATGCCCCTTTAATTTTATGACCTACAATCATACAAACAAAAGATCATAAGAATTTCACAATGAATTTATCTAGACAATTAGGTCAATTAACTGTTGAAGTAAATTCACACTTATTATTATCTTTAACTTATTCAAATAACTTTTTTGAAAATCCAAAAAACATGGAAATAAAAACTGATTCTTTTGTTCATGTTTTATATAGTAATGATTTAAATGTATTTGTAAATAATATTGTGGAAAAATATTCATTTTATGGTTATAAATTTTCTGCTGATGAAAAAACTAAATTATTTAAAATATTACAATCATTCCACATTCAAAAATTTGTTTCAATTCCTCGTATTGATGAAATTGGATATGCTATTGAACGAGTTTTTGGTACATTAAATGAAAACGAATTAAGAATATTACCATTTGGAACAATTGGTACTTATCCAATTGCAAATGTTTCATTATTTATTGATTATGTAAAAATGATCAAAAGTGATGGAGTGGGATTTGTTAATAAAATTGATAACACATTTTATAGCCAATTACAATTAGCAGAAGAATATCATAAATATTTTAGTGAAGCTCAACTAAAAGAAATTGTTAAATTAGATTTTTCTCAAAAAAAAGCTTGTAATGTTGCATTAAATGATAATTTAGTTATATCAGGAGCTGCAGGTAATGGTAAATCTCAAACAATATCTTCTATAATAGCTAATGCTATTAATAATTTAAAATCAGTGTTATTCTCAACAGAAAAAAAAGAGGCGGCTAATGTTATCTTTAATAGATTAGGAAGATTACGTAATTATTCTTTAAAACTATTTGAGTCTGATAATTTTGCAAAAGATTTTACATCTCAATTAAAAAATGGGTTAGAAAGAATTTCTTTAGTATATGGAATTCAAGATAATATTAAATCCACAAATACCAGCATAGTATCTGAAAAATTAGATGTTATGTATAAAAGAGTAAATGATTTTAAATCTATTATGATGACTGAAGATGGTCAAAATTATCCTGAATATATTTTTAAGAAAAATAAATATAGACAAGAATTAAAAGATGTAATTCGTTTAGTTGGTCCTATTCTAAAAAATTCTGAATCTTCTAGTGATTTTTGATTGTTAATTAACAAAATTAATGATGATTACAATGAATTTAATCAACTTGCTAAAATGAAAGAAGCATTACAAATTCAAGATGATTTATTTACTCAAGCTTTTAACTTAATTAAATATTTTGATGGTAATAATTTGTTTTATGATAATTATTTAGTTCAATATGCCAAAAATAAAACAATAAATGAACAAATTGAAGAATTATCAGAAAAAGAATTAGCTGAATTTTTTGAAAATAAAGATGCAGTAAATCTAGAATTATATTCATCTGATTCCAAATCATTATATTGATCTTTATATAATCTATTTCAAAGATTAGATGATTATAGCATTGATATCATGAAAATGCATGATGTACATTGATATACAAAAACTTCTTCATTAGTTAAACAAAAATCAACAGAATTGATTATTGAATTTAGAGAAAAATATTCACCAGATGAATTTGATTATGAATTTTATAAAGATTATTATAAAATGGAAAAATTCGCCGCAGATTATGGGGATAATTTCCAAATTGATAATGAAAATTATTACAATACAATTGACAATTTAATAACTAATAAATTAGGTGAAGATATTAGAACTACAGAGTTTTTATTTGCTTTAAAAATTACTAAACTTTTAAAAGAAAATAAAGAGTTTGCTGAATCATTTAATAAATTATATGCTCTAGTAAAAAATTCAGATGTTTTAAATTCAGTAGATGATGTTTTAATTAACTACTCAAATATTATTTCATTGATATTCCCACTTATTTTAGGAAGTCCAAACATGATTTCTAAATACGTTGTTTGTCAAAGTAATGTCTTTGATGTTTGCATCATTGATGAAGCCTCAATGATACCTTTAGAAAATGCTTTTCCATTGTTATATCGTTCAAGCAGTTGAATTGTATCTGGAGATTTAAAACAATTACCTCCTGTGACATATCAAAAAAATATTGAAGCATATAACAAATATAGATTGATGCAATTAACAAATTCAACTAAAAATATCCAATCAGAACATTTAATGAAATATAAAGCCTTTGAAACACCTATTTCATTATTAGAATACATTGGAACTAAAATTCAAACTGTAGTTCTAGAATATCACTACCGTTCAGTAAAAAAAGAATTATTTGAATTTTCAAATGTTGTGTTTTATAAAAACATGATTCATGTAGCTGATGATCAAAATAAAACAGATGAAAACATTATAACAGGTATTAATTTAAAAACAACAAATGGTATTTGTACTAATGGAATTAATGAAAAAGAAGCACAAGAAGTTGTAAAAATAGTAGAACAAATAGTAGAACAACCTAATCATGGAACCATTGGTATTATTACAACAACCAATGAACAAAGAGATTATATAGAAGATTTATTATTAGCTCATCCATCTAAATTAGTAACCAATGAATTTTCTAGAATCAGTGAAGATGGAGAAGATAATTCAATGTTTGTTTTAACATGTGAAAAAGTTCAAGGATCTGAAAGAGATAATATCATTATTTCATTTGTTGCATCTAAAGATAAAGATAATGCTGCAAACTTTTTATCAGTAAATAAAACATTAGGAGTTTTAGGGACTGAAGTAGGTCCTAACTTCTTAAATGTTTTAATTACTCGTTCAAGATTAGCTTTATTTATTGTTAATTCTTTTGAAAATGAAGAAATCATTGTAGATAATAATCCAAGTTTAGCAATTTTAAAAGATTATTTAGATTATGCAAAACTATTAACATCTAATGGACATAATTTAAATGATCCTAGAGTGCAAGCTATATTTAAGCCATACATTAAAAATAATGCTGTTTTAGATTTTTCTAATGATATGAAGGGGAGAGCTGTTAGCAGAATTGCTCCTGATTTAAAAGATGATTTATTACAAATTTTTGCATTTGAGCCTCGTTTAGAAATTGTGGATGGTTGATATGAAGGTAGTGTAAAAATTGATCTTGTAATTAGAGATAGAAAAACAAAAAGAAATATTATGGGTATTCTTTGTGATGAATTTATCTATGATGTCATGATCAATGGAAAACAAAGGGATTACTATAATAGAAAATTTTTAGAATCTCGTAATTGAAAATTTTATTCTTTATCATCATTACAATGAGCAAAAATTTATAAGCGTAAATCTATAATTGATCAAATTATTAATATCTTGACTATGAATTTAACCAATTGAACTCAGGCTTTAAGAATTACTAAATTGGCTAAATATACCTATGATGAAAATGGCAATGTTGTAATTGTAGATGATTTAATCAAAAAAGCAAATAATCATCTTGATGTTATTGAAATTGATGAACCATTATATTATGAAGGTGATGAAGAATTGACAAATTCAAAATCAAAAACTTCATTATCAGATTCTAATTTAAATAAAATTAATCCAAAGAAAAATACAAAAAGTAATACCAAAAATATTAGAAAAAAAATTAATAAAAGGGAAGATTTAAAATCATCAAAGAAAAATAGCAAAACTAATGGTAAAGTTTCTTCTAAAAAATCTGCAAAATCTAAAAAATCAAATAGTTCTATCAAAAATCAAGTTTTAAGTTCTATTAGAAATAGAATAGGAAAATCAAATACAAAATTCAATAAACACAAAGGAAAATAAAAATGAATATACAAACGTTATTTGATCAACAACCTGTCATTGCTGGATTATTAGTTTTTGTTATTATTTTTGCTGTAATTATTATTCCATTTTTAATAATTTTAATTGTGAAAAAAATCAAAAATAAATCTTGAAATATATTTCATTTTTCTAGTTCTAAAACAAATTTTAAACAAGAATCATTAAATACTAATAATGTTCCAAAAGAAGAAAAAAAAGAAATCACTAAATATTATGTTGTAGATTTTAATAATAAAGGAAATTTACAAATAAAAAATTTAACTGATAATTTTATAATTGAGAATCCATCAAAAAATGATTTTTTGAATATTTTAGATGAAAATAACAAAAATGAAAAACTAATTTTACCTATCGATAATATAGAAATTACAATTGATAAAAATGATAAAAATAAATATATTACTTCATCAAATGTAAAAGATAAAAATTTATTTATTTTTAATCTATTTTTAAAACATATGAGTTCTATTGAAGCTCCTTGAGCCACATCTAAATTTATTTAAAATGCTCTTATATTTACAAATGGCTGTTTAAAAGTTATTAAATATAATAT
>SAMEA3663090__coassemble_272_pt1 | contig 20056 bp, 38 predicted proteins | sample SAMEA3663090__metabat2_low_PE_007 | metagenome-assembled genome bin SAMEA3663090 (sample SAMEA3663090) | pig gut metagenome | biome: pig gut; feature: pig-associated habitat; material: faeces | place: France | collected 2012
ATGAATTTTAAATTTTGAAACAAAAAAACACAAAACAAGAACTTTAAAGAAAATTTAGAACAAACAAATAAGGAAAATGCTTTTGAAATTGAAAATTTATCATTATGGTATAAAAATGGTCAAAAACAAGCTCTTTTTAATATCAATACAAACATTAAATTAAATAAGGTTACAGCCTTAATTGGACCCTCAGGATGTGGTAAATCCACTTTTTTAAGAGAATTAAATCGAATGAATGATGAAGTAGAAGGAGTTAAAAAAGAAGGGAACATTTTTTTTGAAGGGAAAAATATTAACTCTAAAAAATTTCCAGTAACTCTTTTAAGAACTAAAGTTGGAATGGTATTTCAAAAACCAACACCTTTTCCTATTTCTATTTATGATAATGTTGCATATGGACCAAAATCAAATGGAATTCATGATAAAAAAACATTAGATAAAATTGTAGAAAATGCTTTAACTCATGCCGCTTTATGAGATGAAGTAAAAGATAATTTACTTGAACTAGGAACTAGTTTATCTGGTGGTCAACAACAAAGATTATGTATTGCTAGAGCAATTGCTTTAGAACCTGATGTGTTATTAATGGATGAGCCTACTTCAGCTTTAGATCCAATTGCTACTGCTAAAATAGAAGAGTTAATTCTTTTATTATCTAAAAAATATACTATTGTAATTGTTACCCATTCTATGGCTCAAGCACAAAGAATTAGTGATGAAACTATTTTCTTTTACAAAGGCGAGATCATTGAAAAGGGAGCGACAAAACAAGTGTTTTTAAGACCTAATAATAAAAAAACAAAAGATTATATTAATGGAAGGATAGGATAGATAATATGTCAACTAACTACAATATATTATTGAAAAGCGAAAAAAAATTAAAAGAATTAATATTGTCTTACATTTTATTAATGCATGAAATTCATAAAAAATTGTGAGCAGATACTAATAAATATATTAATGATAATTTACATATTATTTTTGATAATGTTGAAAGAAGATTAAAAAGATCAAAAGACATGGAAGATGAATTATTAGATGAATGTATTTGAACTATATCAAAAGATGACCCTCGTGCAAATCATTTAAGATTTATTATTTCAATTATTTATTCTACAAAAGATATTTCACGTTCATGTGAATATGCTCAATCAATTGCTAAAATTATTGTTAGAAATAATATCAATCAAGATGTCATTAAAAATTTTATGCCTCTTTCTAAATTGTATTTAGAATACATTGAAAATGTTATGAAGTTAAATAATGGTACATCTAATAATAAACTAGATTTGTTTGATGAATTGAATATTAATTTTGAAAATAAATATGAAAAGTTTCAAAAAGAAATTAATAAAAGCTTCGGTAAAGATGAAGTTATTCAATATCAATTAAATCAAATTAGCAGACTAGTTTTTTCTGTTGTAGAAAAACTACAATCAATTTTTTTAACTATATTTTTTTCAAAAAGCCAAAGCAAAACATCCACACTTGAAATAGCTAAAAAAACAAAAAAATAATATAGATACAATAAGGATAATATGAAATCTAAAAAAAGAGTTATTGTCGGCATGTCAGGTGGAGTAGACTCCGCTGTTAGTGCTTATTTATTAAAAGAACAGGGTTATGAAGTTATTGGATTATTCATGAGAAATTGAGATTCAATAGCTAATAATGATATTTTAGGTAACAAAGAAACTGCGAATAGTGCAATCTGCCCTCAAGAGCAAGATTATCTAGATGCTTTAAATGCTGCCAAAATATTAGATATTAAATTAGAACGAATTGATTTTATTGATGAATATTGAAAATATGTTTTTGAAAATTTTTTAGAAGAATATTCAAAAGGAAGAACTCCTAATCCAGATATTTTATGTAATAAATTTATTAAGTTTGACAAGATGCTAAATTATGCTTTAAATAATTTAAAGGGTGATTATTTAGCTACAGGTCATTATGCTAAATTAGAGAATAATTTATTATACAAACCAAAAGATTTAGAAAAAGATCAAACATATTTTTTAGCTCAACTATCTAAAAAGCAATTAGAAAAAATTATTTTTCCTTTAGCTGGTTATTTCAAGTCAGAAGTAAGAGAGATTGCAAAAAAAATAAAATTAAATGTTGCAAATAAAAAGGATTCAACAGGTATTTGTTTTATTGGAGAAAGGAAATTTGATGAATTCTTACAAAACTATATCCCATCAAATCCTGGTAATATCATAGATGTTAAAACTAAAAAAATTGTTGGGAAACATTTTGGAACTATGTATTATACTTTTGGTCAAAGAAAGGGTTTAAAGCTTGGCGGAATGAGTGAACCTTATTTTGTTGCTGCGAAAAATATTGATAAAAAAGAAATATTTGTTGCTCCTTTATCACAACAAGATAAATATTTAGCTTCTAATAAACTAAAAGCAACAAATTTAAATTTAATAACTAACGATTTTGATATTAATAATTTGCATGCTAAATTTAGATACCGTCAAAATGATATCAAGATTTTTAATGTAGTAATAGATAAAGAAAAAAATGAAATTATTGTTGAATATCACCACGAACTTGCTGTAACACCAGGTCAACAAATTGTTTTATATGAAAATGATTTATGTATAGGTGGGGCAATAATTGATCAAGTTTATATGAATGATCAAAAAATTGAATTATTAAATTACAAATTAGATTAAAAAATAACTAACCTTCTAGAGCATCAATTTTAGATTCTTTATTTAACAAGAATTCTTGTGTTTTCTTAGAATCAAAAAGATTTTTTGATTTTTGAACATTTATTAAAATTTTCTTAATACTTTGTTGAATATCATCAGCATCTTTAATTAATTTGCTTTCATCTACATTAATTGCCATAATTGATACTTGACAATATTTTGCAAAATCAAAACGACCTGTATAAGTTAAAATATAGAATTGTTTTCATTCTCCTACAACTAATTTTAAAATTGTTTCCAATTTATTCATGGCTTCTTCTGTAAAATAAGGCATTTTTACTGAAACTATAAATGTATTTGATGCTTCAAATGCTGCTGCAAACATTGGAGAAGATAAAGCTTGAATTAAAGCCAACTCTGCATTATCTACAGGATCTTCTGAATAACCTATTGAAGTAACAATTTTGGTTTCAAAATTTCTTTTGGTTTTATAAAATAAAGCTTTTGTTTTTGAAAAAGCATCAGGATTTCTTTTTGGATCTAAAAATGGTGATATAAATAAATCAATTAAATTATTGATGTATAAGTTAGCATAATAATTTCTTGTAGAAATTGTTGCATTTTTATATGTAGATACAATGACTTCTTCTTGAATTGGAATATATAATTGTCTTTTTCTTTTTAATGATTTAATCATTTTTTCATATATTTCTCTAGTATCCAATGGTTGAATAAAGTTTTCAAGTACAAAATGGAATGTAAAAACATCATTTTTATCTAACATTTGAATTAATTCAGCAACATATTCTAAATTAGTTAATCTAGAAGATTTGTATACCAATACTGCTATGTCCATATCTTTAATTTGATTCATCAATTCTATTCCTTGTTGTGAACGGAAAAAGGTTGATGGTTTCATAATTCTGCTTTCATGTTTTTTAGTTTCAATTCAAGAATAGAATTTACCATTAAAATGATTAGCTGATTTTTGATATAAAAATGGATTTGAAGAACCAATTTGAGCAAAATTTGCATATTCAAAAGCATTTCTTGAGAAATCTTGAAAAATGCTTAAATCAGAATCACTTAAATAAATAACTAAAATTCTAGGAACATAAAATCTTTTAACATTTTTAGATTGAATAATCTTTTTATCAACCATTTTTACTCCTTAAAAACAAACATCAGAATGATATTAAAATTATACATTCAAATAATATTTATTTTTTTATTTTATTTGTTAATATTTTCCCTGCAATTGCTCCATCTGAAGCTGCTGTAACAATTTGCCGAATACTTTTTTGACGAACATCTCCAATTGCATATATTCCTTGAACTTTTGTTTCCATGTTTTCATTTGTTTCTATAAAACCATTAGCATCAAAAATAGGTAAATCTTTTGCAAAATAGTTAATTGGTAAAAATCCTATATATGGATATAGATGATTAATTTCTTTGAATTTTTCTTCACCATTTTCGATATATTTCACTTTTTCTAATTGTTCTTTGCCAAATAATTCTACAATTTCAGAATTGTAAATTATTTCTATATTGTTAATTTTTTGAACATCTTCTACCATTTTTGGTTCTGCTTTTGGATAAGATTTTCTAATAAAAATATAAACCTTAGATGCAATTGAAGATAAATATATTGATTCTTCAAAAGCACTATCTCCTCCACCAATAATAGCAGCTGGTTTGTTTTTATAAAAAGGAGCATCACATATTACACAATATGACACACCTTTATTATTATAAAAATCAATATTAGGAATTGGCGGTTTCTTATTATCCATCCCTGATGCTATAACAATAGCTTTTGCTTTAATTTTTTGGTTATTCTCTAAATAAACATAATGTTCAAATTCAGATATATTTTCAATACGAATTACATTACCATAAATATGTTTTGCTCCTAATTTTAAAGCATGATTTAACATTTTGGTAGATAATTCATAACCTTTAATATTTTCTTCCCCTGATCAATTTTCTATTTCATATGTTGCAGTCATTTTTCCACCAGGAGCACCTTTATCTATAAAAGCAACTTTTAAATTACCTCTAGAAGCGTAAATAGAACATGTTAAACCTGCTGGTCCTGCGCCTATTATTACAACATCAAAAGTTAATTCATTATTAATAGCCATATTTTATTGTTCATAGAATAATTCATTTAAGTCTAAAAGATCATATTTAGAATCTTGTTCATAATTTGAAGAAGTTCCTACTGGAATTTTATGTCCTAAAATAATATTTTCTTTTAACCCTTCTAAATTATCAACTTGGTTTGAAATCGCTGCATGCACTAAAATTTTTGAAGTTTCTTGGTATGAAGCTGCAGCTAAGAATGATTCTGATAATAATGGAGTTTGTTTTGCTCCTTTTATTACAACAACTCCATATGGAGGTTTTTTACCTTTTTCTAATAAGTTATTAGCTTCTTCTTGATATGTGAAAATATCTTCAATTGATCCAACAAAGAATGATGAATCTCCTGCATCAGTAATAACTACTTTAGAACACATTTGTCTAATGATAATTTCAATATATTTATCTGAAATTGAAATTCCTTGCATACGATATATTTTTTGAATTTCTTTTAATAAATAATTTTGAACATTTCTTTGTGAAGTTAATCTTAATAATTCTTTTAAAATAATTGGACCATCAGTAATTTTTTGACCAGGTACTACAACATCGCCTACTTTTACTCTCTTTCTAGCATTAGCAGTGATTTCGTATTTTTCTATACCTTTTTGTCCATCTTCATTAGTGTATTCTAATTCTACTATTTCCACATTAACTTGTTCATAGTCGGGTTTAATTGAAACAATTTTTCCTGAACGATTAGCAATAACAGCTGGACGACCTCATGGTTTATCATATGCATCAATTAATTCTATTAAACGACCAAATCCACCAGTAATATCTTCTACACCAGCAACCCCTCCAGAGTGGAATGTACGCATTGTTAACTGAGTCCCTGGTTCCCCAATTGATTGAGCTGCAATAATTCCTACTGCTTCACCAATTGCAACAACTCTATTGGTTGATAAATCTTTACCATAACATCTTTTACATACACCATTTCTTGTATGACAACCTAAAATTGAACGAATATCTACTTCTGTTATTTTAGCAGCCACAATTTTTTTCACAAGTTCAGGAGTAATTAAAACATTTTTATCAACAATAACTTTTCCATTTTTATCAACAACTGGACTATTAGCAAATCTTCCTTCAATTCTTTCTTTAAAATCTACAATAACTTGTTTTGTTCTTGAATCTACAAAAGAATGAACTAAATTACCAAAATCAGATCCACAATCTTCTTCTCTAACTACAATTGATTGACCAACATCTACTAAACGACGAGTTAAATATCCTGATCTAGCTGTGTTAAGAGCTGTATCGGTCAACCCTTTTCTAGCTCCATGAGTTGATGAATAGAACTCATATGCAGATAGACCATCTAAGAATGAAGATTTAACAGGAACTTCAACAACTGAATAAACTCCTCTTTCATTTTGAGCATCTGCTTTTAATTGTTTTGTGTTATTTGCCATCAATCCCCGAATTCCGGCTAATTGAACTAAGTTAGAAACATTTCCTCTAGCCCCTGATTGGATCATCATATGAATTGGATTGAAAGGATTTTCTTTCATCTTGATATCTAAATTGTCTTGAATTCTTTGTTTAATTTCAGTTCATTTTTTAATTGTTAATGAATATCTTTCATAGTCTGTTATTAAACCTAATTGGAATTTTTGTTTTAGATTATCAACATATTGATTTCCTTCAGCAATATTTTCTTTTTTATTATCAGCTGAAATAACATCTGAATATGAAATAGTAATACCTGAAATAGTAGAATATTTAAATCCTAATTCTTTAATTTTATCTAGCACTGAAGCAACTTGGTTAGTATAGTTGAATCAAACAATTTGAATAAGATTAATTTTTTCTGATTTGTCTAATTCTCTTATTTCTCCATCGAAATGATTTTGAATATTTTCTAATTCAATTCTTTTCAACATTAATTTATATTCATTAAATACTAATTTAGCTAGTATTTTAGCATGATGTTTAGAAATGGTTTGGTTTGCTGTTAAAGATGGAATTTCTGCAAATCTTTTTTCTAATTTTGCTAAATCTTGTCCTGTTTTATTATCTAAAGGTTTAATTGCTAAAGCTACTTGTCTTAATGATGTATTAGCAACATATTTTTCAAAGAATCTTCTAATTACTTTAGCAATTGATTTTTTAGTAAATGGATCATTAATTTCTAAATTATTAATTACCTCTTTAATGTTTGTACCTGGTTTTACAAAATACTGTTTACAATTATCATCTAATGCTTCATCTGAATTGTTGAAAATAAATGGCATATGTTCAGGCATAATGTTATTAAAAATAAATTTACCAACAGTTGAAATAATGTAAGCATCATTTAATTCTGCATTTTCAGCAGCTAATTCAGGTTTAATTGATTTATAAGGAATAGCAATTCTTGAATGTAAATCTACTTCTTTATTTTGATATGCAATCATCATTGAATCAAAATCTAAGAAGAATTTTCCTTCTCCTTTTAATCCTGGTTTTTCAATTGATAAGTAGTAAAGACCTAGAACAATATCTTGAGATGGGTTAATAATTGGTTCTCCATCTTTTGGACCAAGAATATTTCTATTAGCCATAATTAATTCTTTAGCTTCATAAATTGCTTTATCACTAATTGGAACATGGACTGCCATTTGGTCACCATCAAAGTCAGCATTAAATGCTGTTGTTACTAATGGATGTAATTTGATAGCTTTTCCCCTAATTAAAACAGGTTCAAATGCTTGGATTGATAAACGGTGTAATGTAGGAGCACGGTTTAGTAAAACAGGTTTATTTCTAATGGCAGCAGCTACATGTGGTCAAATAATAGGATTTAGATCATCAATTAATTTTTTAGCACCTTTAATTGATGTGGTTACATTTTTAGAAATTAATTCTTTAACAATTCATGGTTCAAATAATTTTGTAGCCATTTCCCTTGGAATACCCACTTGGTGCATTTTTAATTCTGGACCAACAACAATAACAGAACGTCCTGAATAATCAACACGTTTTCCTAAAAGGTTTTGTCTAAATCTACCTTTTTTACCTGTTAAAGCATCAGCAATTGATTTTAAAGGACGATTATCTTTTGAAACTACTTGATTTGATGTTCTCTTAGCATTATCAATTAAAGCATCTACAGCTTCTTGAATCATTCTTAATTCATTTTGTAAAATCAAGATAGGAGCATCTGATTCTTGTCATTTTTTTAATCTATTATTTCTAATAATAATTCTTCTATATAATTCATTAATATCTGAAGTTGAATGACGGCCACCATCTAATTGAATTAAAGGTCTTAAATCAACAGGAATAACTGGTAGATTGTAAATCAACATATCTTTTGGATGTTGTTTTGAAGAAATAAATGAATTGATAATTTTAATTCTTTTATATAGTTTTTCTCTTTGCTGAATTTTTGATTGTCTACCTTTTTCTTTATTAGAAGCGATTTGTTTAGTTAATTTTTGAATTTCAGCCTTTACTTCTTTTCTTGCTTCTTGAAGGTCAAAATTTGTTAGTAAAGTTTCAATTGCTTTGGCACCTGAATCAATTTTAGCATCTGAATAATATTCAATAATTTCATTTAATTCATAAAAATCAATTCCGTAATCTTTACCTTCTTTAGAAGTCGCTTTTTCTTCTAATTCTTCAATAGCTTCGGTAATTTCTTTATATTCAGAGCTATTTGTTTCAAATTTTTCTCTAATTTCCATTAAAACATTTCTATAAATAGCAGCTGCTTGATTAATTTCTATAATTAAATTTTTTGGTAATGATTTTAAACCACCAGAATCTAAAACAATGTGAGATTTATAGTAAATAACACCTTCCAATGAAACTCTTGTTTGGCTTTTATCAGTATCACCAATTTTTAATCCTAATAATTTAGTAATAATTGAATTATCTACTTTGAAAAATCAAAAATGAACAACAGGAGAATTTAATTTAATGTGTCCCATTCTTGATCTTCTAGAAATTTTAGGTAAAATTTCAGGTTTTTTTTCTTTACATAATTCTGTTGCTTCACAAGTAATACCTTCTGAAGATCTTTTATATTTTTTAGCACATATTGGACATTTATAATCTGTTACAGGTCCAAAAATTAACTCATCAAATAAACCATCTGGTTCTGGTTTATATGTTTTATAGTTAATTGTTTCTGGTTTAGTAACCTCACCATTTGATCAATCTAAAACATCTTGAGGTGTAGCAATTCCAAGAGATACTTTATCAATTCTATTTTCTTCTATATTAGCATATGTTTTTCTTTCAATTGACATTATTGGCTACCTCCTAGTTTATTATTTTTTTTCTCTGAATCTTTTTCATGAACATCTAATTTAATTCCAAGACCTCTTAATTCATAAGCAAGAACATTGAATGATTCTGGAGTACCTGGTGTAGGTAATTCAGATCCTGTTGCTAATGCATTATAAAGTTTGTTTCTACCTGAAATATTATCTGATTTGTAAGTTAATAATTCTTGTAAGATATTTGTAGCTCCGTGGGCTTCAATAGCTCATGTTTCCATTTCTCCAAATCTTTGTCCCCCATTTTGTGATTTTCCACCTAAAGGTTGTTGAGTAATTAAAGAATAAGGACCAACACTTCTTGCATGCATTTTGTCATCAACCATATGTGATAATTTCAACATATACATTACTCCAACTGCAACATCATTATCAATTACTTCACCATTAATTGGGTTATATAATTTTTGTTTTCCAGAAATTGGTAACTTAGCTTCTTTTAGTACATTTTGAATATCATTGATTTTAATTCCATCAAATGAAGGACAAGCAAACTTAACATTTAATTTTTTACCTGCATATCCTAAATGCAATTCTAAAATTTGTCCTAAATTCATCCGAGAAGGAACCCCTTGTGGATTTAAACAAATATCAATTGGAGTACCATCTTCTAAATAAGGCATATCTTCTTCAGGTAAAATAACTGAAATAACCCCTTTATTTCCATGACGTCCAGCTAGCTTATCACCAACTTTAATTTTTCTTTTTTGAGCAATATAAACTTTAACTATTTTTTCAATTCCATCTTCTAAAATATCTCCGTGATCTCTAGATAGAATTTCAACATTAATTACAGTTCCTGCTTGACCATGTTTTACTTTTAATGAAGTATCTTGTAAGTTAGAATCACGAGAACCAAAAATAGCTGCCATTAATTTTTCTTCAGGAGTTGGATTGTGTTCTCCTTTTGGTGATACCCTTCCTACTAAAATATCTCCAGCTGATACTTCTGAACCTATTATTACAATTCCATTTTCATCTAAAAATCTCTTAGATGCTGTTGAAACATTAGGAATTTCGGCTGTTAATTTATCATTTCCTGTTTTTGAAGATCTGAATTGAATTGTTTGTTCTTCAATATGAATTGAAGTTAAAACATCATCTTTTACTAATCTTTCATTGATAATGATAGCATCCTCAAAGTTATAACCATTTCATGTAGAAAATGCCACTAATAAGTTTTTACCTAAAGCCATTTCTCCATCTTTAAATGAAGAACCATCAGTTAATAAATCATTTTCATTTACATGATCATTTAATTTTACTATTGGAATTTGATGAATTAATGTTCCTTGATTTGATTTTTCAAATTGTTTTAAGTTATATACAATAATTTCATCACTATTATCTGATTTAATTTTAATTTTAGTTGAATCAACAAAAACTACTTCACCTGATTTTTTGGCTTTTAAATTACCTGCTGAAAAGTTTGCTATAGCACTTTCAATTCCTGTTCCTACAATTGGTGCTTCTGCATTTAAAAGTGAAACAGCTTGACGTTGCATGTTTGAACCCATCAATGCCCTGTTAGCATCATCATTTTCTAAAAATGGAATAGCAGAAGCTGCAATTGATGTCATCTGTCTTGATGAAACATCAATAAAGTCTACTTCTTCAGGTTTTACAATAATAAAGTCATGATTTTTTCTAACTGTTACTTCTTCATTTACAATTCTGTTATTATCATCAATTGTAACTGTTGATTGAGCAAAAGTAAATCCAAACTCTTCTGAAGCAATTAAATAAACTGGTTCCGAATAATCAACAACACCTTTATTTACTCTAAAGTATGGAGTTTCTAAAAAACCATATTCATTAATTCTTGCATAAACAGCTAAATTTAAAATCAACCCAATGTTAGGTCCTTCAGGTGTTTCAATAGGACAAATTCTTCCATAATGAGTAGGATGAACATCCCGAACTTCAAATTGGGCTGTTTCTCTATTCAATCCTCCAGGTCCTAAAGATGTAATTCTTCTTTTATTAGAAATTTCTGATAATGGATTAATTTGATCCATAAATTGTGATAATTTAGATGAGTTAAAGAATGTTTTAAATTGATTATAAACTGGTTTATTGTTTGTAACATTTTTTGGAGTTATTTTATCAATTTCTTTTGATGCCATTCTTTCTTTAGTATTTCTCTCAACTTTAGTTAAAGCAATTTTGAATTGATTTTGTAATAATTCACCAATTAAGATTATTCTCTTATTAATTAATGAATCTGGATCATCATCTAATCCAATTCCTTCAATTAAGTTAAAGTAATAAGAAATAGAAGCTACAATGTCTGAAATTAATAATATTAAATCATCATCTTGTTGATTGTTTCCAATAACTAAAGTAGGTTCTTCACCTTTTTGGTATTTTTGTTCATTTGCATAAACTTTAATCATTGCAACTTTGATTTTTGTTTTTAGTTTTGGATTTGTATTAATCATTTTTCCATAAACTAATTCTGGATTAATGTTAGGAATATTAGTTAATTTTAAAACTTTATCTCTAAATAATTTGTCTACTAATTGAGCATCTTTAGCTGTAAATTTGTGACCTTTTTTAAAAATTACTTGTCCTGCTACATATTCATCATTGGTTTCATCAGCAATTAAATCTTCAGCTAAAATAGTATCAATAATACGACTTGATAGTTTTAATTTGTTATTTAAAACATATCTTCCAGTTCTTGATAGATTATATCTTCTTTCATTAAAAAATAAGTTTGGTAATAATGAGTTAACAGATTCTTTTGTAACTCTATCTCCTTTTCTAATAATTTGATAAATTGCTTCTGTTGAGCTGTATTGATCTTGTGTTTTTTCTCTTTTTAGAGTTTCTTTCATTACATCAGAATTACCAAATAGATTAATAATTGTTTCTTTATCAAGTCCAAATGCTCTTAAAAAAGTTGATAGAAAAATTGATTTTTGTTTATTAATTTTAACTTTTACAGAATCTGTTGAATTCCCTGTAACTCTATGGAATATTTCAATTCATGCTCCTAATTTAGGGATAAATTCTAATTTATTAAACAAATCATCTGTTTGTTTATTTCTAACTGAAAGTCCATAATAAGCTCCAGCTGATCTTATTAATTGAGATACAATAATTTTTTCAGAACCATTAACAACAAAAGAAGCTGCTGATGTCATTAAAGGAATTTCTCCAAATAATATTTCATCCTCTTTAACTTCACCTGTTTCAACAACTGTTTTTCTTAATTTAATAAAGATTTTTGCAGAATATGTTGAACCTTTTTGTTTTGCTTCTTGGATTGCTGTATATTCATTTTTTGGTTTTTGGATTTTTACTGATTTTTTTACATAATCAATAATAATTTTGTCATTATTAGATTTAATTGGATATATTTCATTAAAAGTTTCCTCTAGTCCCTTTTTTAATAATCAATCAAATGAATCTTTTTGCATTTGTAAAAGATCTTGAATTTCTAATTCATGTTTTGTGTTTGAATAATTTCTTCTTTCTGTAATAGGACCAAATTTTTGAACTTTATAATTGTTTTTTTGCACTAAATACCCCTTACTAATAAACAAAGAAATATAAAAAAAGAAATAACAACTCTTTTTTAGTGTTTTTTCTTTTTCCTCTCAATGTTTATTTTAATTTTTAAAATAATAGTTAATGTATTTTAACGCTTTTTTTATAAATTTATATAATTTTTGTATATAATTAAAAAACATTTTAATATTATTTAAATTTTATTTTTTTGTATTAAAATATTACTTATCTTGAATTGCCGACATAGCTCAGCGGTAGAGCAACTGGCTGTTAACCAGTGGGTCACAAGTTCAATCCTTGTTGTCGGCGCCATTCGGCCTATTGGTGAAGCGGTCAACACACATGGTTTTCATCCATGGATTCACGGGTTCGAGTCCCGTATAGGTCACCATTTTTTAGGAAGTTTAGCTCAGCTGGGAGAGCATTGCCCTTACAAGGCAAGGGTCATGGGTTCGAGTCCCTTAACTTCCACCATGCCGTTTTAGCTCAGTTGGCAGAGCAACTGACTTGTAATCAGTAGGTCGTAGGTTCAAGTCCTATAAACGGCACCATTGCGCCCTTAGCTCAGCAGGTAGAGCAACTGGCTTTTAACCAGTGGGTCAGAGGTTCAAATCCTCTAGGGCGTACCATTTGTTGAAAAACACCATTAATTATTGAATTTAATTTTATTGATTAAAATTGCGCGAGTGGTGAAATTGGCAGACACGCAAGTTTTAGGCACTTGTGCCTTTGGTGTGAGGGTTCGAGTCCCTCCTCGCGCACCATATCAAATTGATCAAAATATATAAAAATAGCTTCGTTTTGAATGAAGCTATTTTCTTTTTTGCAATTGTAATCGCAACACCTAAATTAATTATATTTTTTTAATAATTTTAATATTGATTCTTTATTAAATCCTTTTTGGTTATATAAAAGATCTCCATCCATTGATTTACCAAATGTATAAGCTCCAATGTGGTAATTATTTTGATGATTCAAATGTAATCCAAATCATTTATAATCTGCTGATGCTTCTAAAGTTAAAAACAATTTTTTAGCTTTAAAATGTTTATTTTTTTCTTTTTCACTCATTTGAATTGCAAGATCTAAACAAGGAATAGATATAACTTTAATATTTTCAATATCTTGAGCAACTTGTAATGCTAGTTGTACTTCCGATCCTGAAGCTGCAATAACATAATCTGGATTTTTACAATCTTTAACAATATGAATACCTTTTTCAATATCAGAGTGTTTTATTTTGCTATTTAATGATTTAATGTTTTGTCTAGATAAGATAATTGCACTTGAATAAGTAAATGAATTAAAAGCTGCAATTAAAGCATATCTTAATTCTTCTTCATCTGCTGGACGATATACATTTAAATTTTCAATTGCTCTTAACATTGGTAACTGATCATAAGGTTGGTGTGTGGGACCATCACCACCCACTAAATAAGAATCATGAGTAAAAGCATAAATGCTTGGTGTTTTCATTAAAGCACCTAATCTAATTGCGGATTTAATATAATCAGCAAATACTAAAAAGGTTCCACCAATTGCTTTTGCTCCTTTTGCATATAAACTAATTCCATTAATAATAGCTCCCATAGCAAATTCTCTAATTCCAATTGGTAAAGATTGACCATTTTCTAAAATGGTTTCTTCAGTAATGGCAACATTTGTTGAACTTACTAAATCGGCACATGTTGCAATTACAAAGGGATTGAAATCTTTAATTGATTGTAAAAAGGTTTTTAAATAAACTCTAGTTGCCAAATTATTTTCTTTAATTTTAATACTAGCAAATAATTTTTCATAATCTATTGAAGACACAAGAGTATTTCATAATTCGTGAAATTCTTTATCTTTAATAGCTTTATTTAATTTACTATTCCATTTTTGTACTTCTTTATTTCCACGATCAGCTACATTTTTTTGAAAATGCTTAATAATTTTAGAATCAATATTTCAATCTTTGAAATTTAAATGATGATATTTTAAAAATTGATCAAGATCTTCATTTGCTACTACACCATGGTGCCCTTTATTAGAACTTTGACTTTTTAGCCCTTCCGCAATAATTGTTTCAACTTCAATAAATGTAGGTTTTGATTTGCTTAAATGAGCTTTTTTAATTGCTGCTTCTATTTCTTTAGGATCATTAGAACATTTTAAATAATTTCAATTATTAGATTCAAATCTTTGTTTCAAATTTTCAATAGAAACTTTTTCTACAGATGAATCCAATTGATATTTATTAGAATCATGTAAAACAATTAGTTTATTTAATTCATATTTACCTGCAATAGCACTTGCTTCATATGTAATACCTTCTTGTAGATCTCCGTCTCCACAAACAACATAAGTGAAATTATCTATTAAATCTGAATATTTACCTAATTTGTTGCTAATATGTTTTTGAGCTATTGCCATCCCAACTGCTGTTGCAAATCCTTGCCCTAATGGACCTGTAGAAGCATCAATAAAATTATCAGCTTCATTTTCATATTCAGGATGTCCTGGAGTTTTAGAATCTTCAGTTTTAAATTTTTTAATATCATCCAGAGTTAAAAGATGTGAAAAATAAAAAATAGGATATAAACTCATTGAACCATGACCACCGCTTAAAACAAAACGGTCTCTATTAATTCATTTTCCATCTTGAGGATTTAATTTAATAAATTTTGTAAATAATGTATATGTTATTGGAGCAGCAGAAATAGTCATTCCTACATGACCACCTTTTGCTTCCTGAATAGCTTTTAATCCTATATATCTAATGGCACCAATTGCTTTATGATTTAAATCATTTTTTATTTTTTTATTGTTCATAATATTTATAATATAATTATATAAAATAGTTAGGAAATTTATGGATATTAGAAGATTTGAAATTAATGTAAGATGTGCTTCATGTGTTGGTAAAGTAGATAAAGTATTCAAACAATACCCAGATATTAAGTATTCTTTAAATTTATTAGAAAAAATGTTATCAGTAGAAGCTGATGAAAATAAATATAGTGATCAATTTATTATTGATTTGGTTGCTAAAATAGGTTATGTTGCCGAAAGAATTTAAATTAAATTTAAAGAATAATGTAAAACAAAAACTAATATTTGAAGGAATCATAACATTATTTGCAATGACTATTATGATCATTCATTCTTTTAATGTTCATATTCCAAATATGTACATTATTAGTATCATTTTGTTTTTACTAGCTACTTTTTTAGTCTTCTATTTAGAGTTTAATTATTTTTATAACTATCGCCAGTTGAAAAATAGGGATTTTTCAATGGATTTTTTAATTACAATAGCTACTCATTTAACTTATTTCTATTCTGTCATAATGTCTATTATTGAAATAGTGCAGAAAAACTTTTTTAATTTAAATATGCAATTTTATGAAATTGGTTATGAATTATCTTTTTTCATAGGAATTGGTCACTTAATTGAAGATAAATTAAGAGTTAAAACATCTTTAGGAATTAAAGAATTATTAAAGTTGCAAAATAAAGAAGTAGAAATTGTTCAAGATAACCAAATTAAAAAAGTTAAAACTAATCAGATTCAACTTAATGATGTTGTCAAAGTAGCTAAAGGTCAAGCTATCCCTACTGATGGAATTTTATTATCAGATCATGCTTATTTAGATTATTCTTCTCTTTTGGGCGAAGCCATACCAAGAGATATTACTAAAAATCAGTTAATACTATCTGGAAGTATTAATGTAGGTGATCTAATCTATTATCAAGTTACTAAATTAGCTAGTGATTCCACTTTGAATAAAATAATTAATCAATTAGAAAAAATTATGAATAATAAATCTAAAATTGAAGTAACTAGTCAAAAAATTGTTAAATATTTCTTGCCAACAGTTTTAATTATTTCATTAATAACATTTATTTTGTGATTAATACTTTTATATTTGCCAATTTCTATTCCGGCTATTTTTAATAATGTTTATGAAAATCCTATAGCTAATGAAAATCCTATAGCCAACGCTTTATATCATGCTGTTGCTACACTAGTAATTGCTTGTCCTTGTGCTTTTGGAATTGCAGCTCCAGCTGCTATTTATTCTTCTTCTTTTATTGCTTCTAAAAATAAAATTCTTTTTTCTTCTTCTAAAATTTATGAAATGATTAATGATATATCTTTTGTTGCTTTTGATAAAACAGGAACAATTACAGAAGGAAAACCTTTTGTTGCTCAATATTTAAATCAAAACAAGCAATATGATTCTTATATTTATAATTTAGCAACTTTATCTAATCATCCTTTATCTCAAGCAATTAAAAATTATTTTGCAAATAATAATAATGAAACAATTGAATTTGAAAATGTAAAAGAAATTTTAGGTGTTGGTATTTTTGCAACTAATAACAAAAATACTTATGCTATTACTTCATTAAAGTATGCTAAAGAAAATAATTATATATTTCATCAAAAAGAAAATTTTGATGAAAATAAAAGTATTAGTGTTTTTTCAATTAATAATGAAGTAATTAGTTATTTTCAAATTGAAGATCAAATTAAAAAAGATGCTTTACAAACAATAAAGAATTTACAAAATATGAATATCAAATTAATTATCTTATCTGGAGATAGAAAAGAAAATGTAGAAAAAATTGCTCATCAATTAGGTATTGATTATTGATATGGAGATCTTTTGCCAGATCAAAAAGCAGAAATTATTAATGAATTTAAAAGTAAGGGCAAAATCATTTTTGTAGGAGATGGGACAAATGATATTTTAGCTATTAAAAGTGCTTCTATTGGAATTGCTTATGCTTCAGGAAGTGAATTAACTAATTCTATAGCAGATATTTCTCTTTTAGAAAATAATCTAAATTTAGTTTACAAAGCAATTTTATTATCAAGAAGAACTTTGAATTTAGTAAAACTAAATTTTGTTTGAGCTGGTATTTTTAATATTATTTGCATTCCATTAGCTATATTAGGTTTAATTGCTCCATGATTAGGAGCAATTCTAATGGTAGGTTCTACTTCTGTTTTATTATTAAATACTTTAATTGCTCAAAAAAGAAATAAATCGATGATTAGTAAAATTTAAATTATTTCAAACCAAATGCTTTTTGAATAATTAATAAATTTTCACTAGCAATTTTATTTGCTTTTTTAGCTCCTGCTTGAGCTATTTCATCAATATTTTGAATATATGATTGATATTTTTTTTGAATCTCAATTAAAAATTGTTTTACAACTTCTCCAACTTCTTCTTTTAAATCTTTGTATGTTTTATTGCTAAAGTGTTTTTCAGCTTCTTCTATTGAAATGTCTTTTAGGGAAGCAAAAATAGTTAATAAATTTAAAACACCAGGTTTATTCTCAGAAATATAAATTTTATTTTCACTATCAGTAACTGCTCTTTGAATTTTTTTATAAGCTACTTCAGGATCATCTAATAAATAAATAGAAGCATTTGCATTTTTGTCTGATTTAGACATTTTTTGTTCTGGATTTACTAACGATTTAATTTTATTTCCAATTTTAGGAATAATTGGCTTAGGTTCATTAAAATTCAAATGATACTTGGTATTCATTCTTTTTACAATTTTTTGGCATAATTCTAAATGTTGTTTTTGATCAATACCAACAGGGACTGCTTTAGGATTATATAAAATAATATCTGCAATCATTAAAGCCGGATAAACAAATAAACCTGTGGGAATTATTTCTGTTTTATTATCTTGTTTAACAATATTTTGTGATTTATCTTTAAATTGTGTCATTCTTGATAATTCACCCATGTTAGTAATAGTGGTTATAATTCAATTTAGTTCGCTATGAGCTGGTACATCTGATTGAAAAAACAAAGTTGTTTTTTGCGGATCTAAACCACAAGCTAAATAGAGAGCAAAAATATTTTTTTTATTCTCTATTAATTCTTTAGGATCAATATATGTTGTAAGAGCATGTAGATCAGCTACAAAAATATATTGCTCATAATCATTTTGAAGCTTAATCATATTTTTAATAGAACCAATGTAGTTCCCTAAAGTTAATTTACCTGTAGCTGTAATTCCAGAAACAATTTTTTCTAACATAATTTTACTTTATCATTTTTTTAAAAAATGATTGCAATATTTATTATTAATATGAACAACAAAAAATAATTATGTGTGAAATTCTCACAAAAATAAGACATAAAAATGTGAAATTCTCACAAAAATAAGACTTATTGCCTAAAAATGTTAAAATTTTTATATGTTAAAAAGAAAAATATTGGATAAACTATTGGAATGAAAATCTAATAAAGACAAAAAGTCTCTTATTATTGAAGGTGCAAGACAAGTAGGAAAAACATTTATTATTAATTTTTTTGGTAATAACTATTATGAACAATTCATATATATTAATTTTCTTTCTAATCCTAAATATAAAGAAATTTTTATTGATAATATAGATTTTAAAAATGTTATTAATAAATTAAGAAGATATCCAGAATTTAAAAATATCAATTTTGATAATGAATGTTTATTGTTTATAGATGAAATCCAAGAATGTCCTGAAGCTATAACAAGTTTAAAATTTTTAACTATAAATGAAAAATTTAATGTAATAGCAAGTGGTTCTTATTTGGGTTTAAAATTCAATAAAAATGCTAATTTCTCTTATCCTGTAGGTTATATTGAAGTAATAAAATTAAATCCATTAGATTTTGAAGAATTCTTATGAGCAAATGATGTTCAATTAAATGATATAAAAGAAATAAAAGAGTGTTTTAATAATAAGAAAAAAATTAATAATGAATTACATCAATATATGATTGAAAAATTTAAACAATATATTTTAGTAGGAGGAATGCCTGCAGCAATTAATGAATTTATAAAAGAAGAAAACTATTTTAAAGTTAGAGAAATTCAAAAACAGATTATTGAATATTATTTTAATGAAGCCAATCGATATGCTAATACTAGCGATAAATTAAAAATAAGAGAATGTTTATTATCAATACCAAATCAACTTTCAAAAGAAAATAAGAAATTCATGTTTTCTCATTTAAATAATAATGCTAGATCTAAATGATATATGTCTGCTATTCAATGACTAATTGATTCAAATATTGTCAATATTTGTAAAAGAATTTCTAGAATAGAAAACCCTTTAAATGCATTTGAAATAACTAGTGATTTTAAACTATATATGTCAGATACAGGTTTATTATGCTCGATGATAGATGATTCTATTATAAATTTAGTGTTAGCTAAAAATGAAAATTTTATTTTTAAAGGTGCATTGTATGAAAATATGATAAGCCAAATTCTTATTGCCAATAATTTCAAATTAAGATATTTTAAACCTAATCAATCCTTAGAAATAGATTTTATTTTATCATTCCAAAAAGGGAATCCAATTCTATTGGAAGTTAAATCTGGTAATAGTAGATCAAAATCATTATTTACATTTTTAGATAAAAATAAAAATCTTATTGGTATAAAGTGCACAAA
>SAMEA3663090__coassemble_285_pt1 | contig 19277 bp, 40 predicted proteins | sample SAMEA3663090__metabat2_low_PE_007 | metagenome-assembled genome bin SAMEA3663090 (sample SAMEA3663090) | pig gut metagenome | biome: pig gut; feature: pig-associated habitat; material: faeces | place: France | collected 2012
ATTTCATAGTTGTATTTACTTGAATTTGAAGTAACTAGATTTCAATTTGATAAATCATTTGTAAAATTAGATGCATTAATTTGATCAATTTCTTGTTGACTAAAAGTATTGTTAGTTAAAGATAAAGTTAAATTATTAATTCTATTAATTTCTTGTTGTAATAACTCTTGTTCAGTTTGTTCTGATTTGATTTGATAAGATAAAGTAAATGTATTAGATGTTTTAATTACATTTGCTTTTGATGCTTTAATTTTAAATGTAAATCGATTATTTGAATTATTAAAATCAATTATTTCATAGATAAATCCTGTTGTTTGAACTCATCCATTAATATTTTGTAAAATGTTATTTTGATTAATGTTATTAACTTGTTCTTGAGTTAAAATTGGATTTTTCAATGATAATGATAAAGAATTAATTCGATTAATTTCATTTTGCATTTCATCTTCTTCTGGTGAAAGTTGATCACTCTTTACATTTAGTTCAAATTGATTTGTTATTCTTGATCTTCCATTTAATGAAATTTTAATTTGAAATTTAATTTTATCTACTTCTCTTGAATAGCTATAAATTTCATACTCAAATTTTTTGTAAGGTACTCAGTTTTTTAAAAATAAAAATATGTTTTGTTCATTTATGAATTTGGTTTGTTCAACTTTAATATCACTTCTTAATGTGTTTAAATTCATACCCATGATTCTTAAATATTCATCAGATAAATCAGCTTCAGTAACATCAGTGTTAACAAGAGTAAATAATTTTATAAGCTCTTCAGTCTGTTTTTTTTGACCATTGTAGCCCACTTCTATTCTAAATGAGATTGATGAATTAGAACCGCTTTGTGTAAAATTATAATCAACTACTTTGTAAGTAAACTTGTTTAAATTCAATGATAAATTTTGAATTTTACCTAATATATTATCTTTATTTAGATTGCTAGCATAATCATAAGAAACGTTTCTTGAATTTTCCATTTCAGGAATTCAAAATGTTGATATTGTATTCAGTCTTCCTATTTCAGCATCCAAATCACTAGGTAATTGTTCTTTTGTATTTTTTCTTTCAACTACTCTAACATTTATTCTTTGATATTCGTTTGTGTAAATTTGAAACTCTTGAATAAATTTACTAATCTTGAATATAACAGTGTAATTTCCTACCTCATTATAATTAATGTCATTATAAATAATTTGATAATTGCCACTATCATTATTTTGGCTATATTTATAATCGGTTGATCATAAAAATTTATTATTTATTAAATCTTTTTTGCTTTTAATATCTCCTTGCTCTATAACTCGATCTATTGCTTTAATATGATTTGAAATATTGGATTCAAGTGCATAAGTTATCTCGCTATTGCTTGTTATTTGGTCATAACTAATTCCGTTACTCATAGGCACAGCAGAAAGATTTCAATCGTAATAATAACTTGAATTAGTAACAGATGAAAAGTTATTTAAATCATATAGAAAAAAATCACTTGATTTAGGGATGAATGTTTGATTTTCATAAACTGTTGCTTCTTTTTGAATAATAACTTTACCTGATGATTTGTCAATTAATTTAAGAGGTAATTTTTTTGCAGCTAGTTTTTTATAGTAGTATGTTAACTCTATATCTTGTCCATTTATTTTAACTGTTGAACTATTAATAGATGAAGAATCAAAACGATAACCATTAAATAAGATTTTTTGTAATTGATATTCAGTTCCATCACGTTGAGTAATAATTGTTGGTTTTACATTAGGCAATGGTTGATTACTATCTTTATCAATAAAATTAATTTTTATTGTATGTAATTCTTTACCAGTGTTAGCTAATTTGTTGTTATATTTTAATATTCTATTTTGTCTATCTAATGAAGTAGCTAATATTTCATTTGTTTCAGCATCTATAACTTCCCCAATTACTGATTTGATATCTTGCAAATCAGCTTCATTAATTGTTGATGAATATAAACAAAGTTGTTTAATATCTTTAGGTTTTATTATCTCTTCATTTGATTCATTACTAATGCTATATGTACCATCTTTCTTTTGAATTCTAATTCTTAACTTAATTTTTCTTGTCGAATTGGTTAGGTTTGAAACTACGGTTCTTAGTTCTAATTGACTATTTTTAATTCAGCTAATATTAAAATCATATATTTCGTTTTGTAATAAATTTTGTGTTGAATAGTAGTAACTATCATAAGAATAATCACGTTTTTTTGTTAGTTGAGGATCTCCAATATAAAATAATGGTTGTTGTAGATATTCAGCTACTGTTTTTTGTAATTCATAGTTGCAAACTTCGCAATAATCATATGTTTTATCATGAACACTCAACATTATGCAACTCTCTGAAGGGATATAACCTCCTGCATTGCTGTTAATTTCCACACCTCTAAAATTTAGAAATTCTTTTCACTTTACATTTGTTGTTGTAGAAACATTGGGTGCTGCTATGGTTGCTAATGGTTGATATTCATCTCCTAAAGAAAAGATTGAATGCCCCATCTCATGGATATGTGTATGATAATCACCTGAACCTTCTGTTAATTTTGGAAAAGGTGATGCTTCCACTCTATAATTATTAGGGGAACTATGAACCAGATTAATAAATTTGTTATTAATAAGTGCATCTTCTTCTAAGAAATTATTATAAATATCTCACACAGATAAATATGCCTTAGAGATACCTTGGTCTGTTACTCATGTAAGATTAGTGTCATACATACCATAGAAATTGTCTTTATTTAGTGTATTTGTTTTTGATGTTGGTTGAATTGAATAAACATTAATTTTATCATTCATTCATGTTTGTCACGGATTTAAAACACCTATATCATTTACATTTTCACCAGAAATCGAACTAGCTTTAAACTTTGGAGTAGTTGATAATCAAGGAATTATTACATTATTGTAAAGAAAGTTTGATAATTTATCTTTAGAATCACTCTCAACATATCCATCACCTAAATAAATCAAATTTATTCTATCTTTGTCGCTACCAGTTTTTCTAACTGTTGTTACTTCAAACAGTGGATCAACTTTTGCTATTTTATATTGGTTTTCTTCGATTTCTCTACTTGATTCTCTACTTGATATTCTTGATTTTGTTGTACATGATAAAGAACTTGTAAATGCAAAAGGTACAAATAGTGATGTAACAATAAATAGTTGTGCACTAAAATGCTTTTTTTTCATTTTAAAACTCCATTCATACAAGCGTTTATTATATTTATTTCTCTTTATTAATATTATTAATAAAAATTATAACGCCAATAATTGATAAGATTACTTAAAGTTTTTTACATAAAATACTTCCCAAACACCAAAAAACAGGAAGAATATCAAAAATTTTAAATAGGTTATCTCATAGAAACACATTTTTTTAATTACAAAGTATTTAACTAAAAGATTTTTTTGATGAATAAAATTGATCTTTATTATTAATTAATAAAGGTAAAGCTGTAAAAGCAAGAATTGGTACTAATATACTAGTTATATTAATTTAAAAACTTTACTTATGATTAGAGCACATTCTTTTCGATTTAAATGTTTATTAACATTTTCAAATATTATTAATTTTCCTAAAAATTCTTTTTCATTAGCAATAATATCTTTAGGAAAATTAATTAGTTTTTCATAAATCTCAATTAGTTGATCTTTATTTTCAAAACCTACTTCTTGAATCCTTTCTATAAATATTTCAGAAGATGCTAAAAAAATAGCACAACCTTGAGCAACAAATTTTAAATCTTTTTTATCATCATCATAATATAAAGTTATTTCATCAACACAAGTTGAAGAATGAAAATATTTACTATGATATTTTGAATTATCATTTTTTTCTATTCTAGCTTTTGGATTAGTATAATAATCCATAATTATTTTCCTTTTGTCATTTTCGCTATATGAAATCAAGAAAATCCTCCTTATGTTCTAATAAATCACATAAAACATCAATATCATTGTGATTGTTATAAATATGTAATGATACTCTAATAGTAGGATTATTATGGACATGTTGCAAATATTTAGCACAAAAATAACCACTACGAACATAAACATTTTTATGACCTAAATATGATGATATATCTTGAGCACTAATATTTTTTACTTCAAATAAAATGATAAAATCCTTAGGTTTTGATAACAAAATAACATCTTTAATGTTCTTTAATTTTTCATGTGCATAAATACTTAAATCTTCTAAATATTTTTTCATTGCCTCTTTATCAAGATTTTCATAAAAAACCAAAGCTTCATAAAAACCAAAAATAGCAGATAAATTTAATGTGCCAGCTTCATGTTGAATTATTGATGGTTTTCTTGTCCATTGACCATCTTTGTCAATTTTTTCTACAGTTCCTCCACCATATTTTTTAGATTCTATTTTATTTAACAAATTTTTATTAATATAAAGAACACCTAATCCTGTTGGACCAAAAAATTTATTAGAACTAAAAGCTATGGCATCAAAATATTTTGCATTCACTTCTTCATGACTTATTGCTTGAGCTGCATCATTAATAATTAAAGATTTGTATTCTTTAGCTTTTTTTGATAAATCTTCTATATTAGTTTTTTGTTGAAAATTATTATTAGATTGGGTAAATGCAACAATTTTTGTTTTATCATTAATATCTTTAATTAAATTATCAGAAAAAATAATTTTTGCTTTTGTAATTTTAGAAATTTCTATTCAAGGAATAATATGAGAAGAATGATTATATTTAGAAATCAATATCTCATCACCATTATTAATTAAAGGAGCCAATAATTGAGCAATATAATTTAATCCTTCTGTAGTACCTGAATTAAAAATAATTTCATCTTTAGTTGCATTTAAAAGATTTGCTACTTTTTCTCTTGTATCTTCTATTTTGTTATTAACTAAAATTCCTAATTTACTATCACTTGTTCGATTGGAAATAGAATATTTAGTATAAAAATCATTAATTGCATTAATAACAGAATTAGGTTTTTGCACGAGTGCTGAACTATCTAAATAAATTAAATCATTTTGGAGCATCGGGAATTCATTTCTAATAGCAGCAAAATCCTTTATTTTATTATTCATGATTTTCCTTTCTGAATAAAGCAAGATATTCTATATTTTGACTTTTGTTTCCTTTAATTGGAGATTCTATAAAACCTAAAAAGGAAAATTTAATTTTTTGCGCATAATCAATAATATTATCTATTATTTCTTTGTGATATTTTAAATCAACAAAACCTCCTGGAGAAACTAATTCATATTTTGCTTCAAATTGGGGTTTGATTAGAATAACTAGCAAATTATCTTTATTTAAAATATTTTCTTTATTTAAAATATCAAATAAATTTTTACAACTAATAAATGAAACATCACAACACAAAAAATCAATTAATTCATTAAACATTGATTTATTAATATTTTTTAAATTAGTATTTTCTAAAGAAATTACTTTAGGATTTGTTCTTATTTGAAAATCTAATTGATTAGTACCTACATCAAGAGCATAAACTTTTTGAGCGTTTTTTGCTAATAGCACCTGGGTAAATCCTCCTGTTGAAGAACCAACATCCAAGCAAACTTTATCTTTAATTTCTATATTAAAATAGTCAATAGCATGTAATAATTTGTATGCTCCTCTACTTACTCATTCCTTGTTGGTTTTAATTCTTATATTATCACTAGGTTTTATTTTTGTCGATCCAATAATGGTAGGAACATCATTTATTAAAACTTTTCCTGACATAATTAAACCAGTTGCTACTTTTTTATCAAAGTCCATTGATAATAATTTTTCTAATAATGTCATTATTAAAGAAGATTTAAAACCTTTCTAATATAAATATTAAATTCTAAATCTTTAGTGTTTAAAATAGAATTTATTCAATTATTATAATAATTACTTTTCATTGCATTTAAATCATTGAAATTTTCATAATTATAAAAAGATGTATTTTTAGCAGGATTTTTTTTAAATGTAGCAACACCTCAGTTGTAATACATAAATAATCCAAAAGATTTTCAATCACATTGGTTAAAAGGAAATTTAAAAAAAATAGATGAATCATAAAATACCTTTGCTCATATCTTTTGATCATTAATATTTTCGATTAAATTTATTTCTAATTGGTAAAGTTCATTATCTGAAATTGTAGCATCAAAAATACTAGCAATTTTTGTTATCAAATAAAAACAGTTGCTTGATTTTAGTGCTTTTTTATATAGTTTTAATTGTTTATTTTCTCTTAACATTAACTTAATTTTTCTTTTTTTTGAATTCATCATATTCTTTTCCTATATTATCAATAATTTTATTAATAAATTTATAACTTTTATCATCTGGAATAAAATCCTTAGCAATTTCTACATATTCATTAGAAACAATGCCAATATCAACATTTCATAATTCGCTAGAAGCACATAATAGAATTGCTCTTATCAATGGGTCCATTCTTGTTCAAGTTCAATCCAATCTAATAAATTTATTAATCATTTTTACAAATACTTCATAATTTTTTTCTATGTTTGCAAATATTTTCATTTGTTGTTGAAATATTTCATTTCTTTTACTTGTAGTTAAAACATTATAATCAAACATTTCATTCATTAAATCCGATTCAAAGATTTCTTTTTCATTAACTTTTTTATTAAAAAGTTCATAAGTATAAACAACAATGACCATCATTATTCGCATATATCTTCGATTAGAATAAGTTTTATTGTTCAACATTTTAATTATTAATTATAAACTTATTATTTATAAAAGAAATGATTTAGATTATGGTTCATCAATAAATTTGCCTTCTATTTTTCATTTTTCTAATAATTCTAAATATTGTTGTTCATTTTCACATTTTAGATATGCTATTAAGTCGCTATCTTTTTCTTCATCTCAAGCAGGACTATAACCTAATTTAGTATATTTCTTATATCACTCTTTAATAGTATTAATATCATCTAAAACCTGAGCTTCATTTAAAATGTAAGGATAATTTTTTAATTTTCTTTGCTTAATCGGAAATTGATCAGGATTCAAATAATCTTCTTCTTTTAAAAATGCTGCTACAATTCAAAATTTCTCTACCCCCATTAAATATGTATAAATTTGAGCTTGTTTTAAATATCCCGCAGGAATACCAAATTGTTTTCATTGCTCATAATTTTTTTCGCCAGTAGTTTTAATTTCAATAATTATTTTTTGTTCATTAATATATCCATCAGGGATACCACCAATAATTTCATCTTTATCTTCAAAGTAATCAAAATTATATTTTTCAGGTGGAAATTGTTCAATATCAACATTTAAAGTTTCTTTTAATGCGGCCACAACTTTAGGTTCAATTTTAATACCAGCATTTACATATTTTTTATCTAATATTGGCAATGAACATCAAGCTATTCTACAAAAAGCTTGAAATTGTGATTTATATTTATCGACAGCTAAAACATCTCCTACAGATGAACCACCTATTTTTTTAAAACCAAATCGATTTCATAATTTTTTGTTTAATAATTTTTCATGGAATTCTGGATCTAAAATTAATATTTTTTTCTCAAAATCCAAAAAATAATCTTTATTATTATAAAAATGTCTTTTAGGAATATTGTTAATCATAAAATAAATTATATTTATTTTTGAAAAGTGTATAATTATTTTTGATATTTTTTTACAATTACAAATTCAGAGTTTAATTATGCAAACTAATTATCAAGAAAAAGAAATAAAAGAAATCATGAATAATAATGGAAATAAAACAACTTTTTTAGATTTTTTAAAAGCCAACAAAAAGAAAATTCTATTAATTATTTTGGCATCTTTTTTCTTTGCTTTTGGTTCCACTTCATTATTAACAAAAGCTGCTACTATTCAAACAGGTTTATCAGCTATTTCAATGACAATTTCATTGATATTACCTATTACTAAACCATATTTAAATTTTATTTATTTATTATTAAATGTTCCTTTAATCATTATTTTTTGAAAAAAAGTTAAAAAACAATATATTTATTCAACACTAATATTTTTATTAACTAATGCTATTTTTGGGTTTTTTATAGGCTTTAATTTTGGTAACTTAATTGATGGAAAAGATGTTAGTTTAGATACTTTAATTACTCAAAATATTTTAATTTTTTGTCCCCCAACTAATTATTATGAAACATTATATGCTCAAGAACATGGACTAAAAAATATCATGACAGTTAATTTAAAAGAATACACATATTGATTTGAACAAAAAATGATTGCTGATAATAATCCTATAGAAACTATTTCAAATACAATCGAAAACGGAAAAACTCTTGGAGTTCAAAAAGGTTGACCTATTTTTGTTTATACTTTAGCTTCTGTTGGATTATTAGGAGTAGCGGGAGCAATATCATGAAAATGTGGTGGTTCAACTGGTGGAACAGATATTATTACTTATTATTATTCAACAAAAAAAAGAAAATCAATTGGTTCTTTAACAATGATTGTAGGATCAATTATTGTTGCTGCATCATTAATTGTAATATGATCTCTATCCCAATTTGGACCTTCAAATATTAAAAGCAATATCAATGGATTTGAATCATTATTTAGTTTACAAACTTTATCAACATCTATATATATTGTTTTATATGGAAAAATTGTTAATACTATATATCCAAAATATGAAAAACAAATTATTAAAATTGATACTGTTAATTTAGAATTAATTACTAATTTTTTAAAACAAATTCATTATAACCATCCTTATAAAATACATACATTAACTAGCGGTAGAACAGGACAACCTATTTATTCAATTGAAACCGTTGCTCTTTTATTAGAAACTGAAGATTTAATTAAAAAAATCAAAACTATTGATCCGACAGCTTGAGTGTCTAAAGTTGATGTAAAAAAAATATATGGAAATTTTGATTATTCATCTGTTGAATAATTTATTTACAAAATATATTATTAATATAGAATTTTAAATTGATGAATTATGTGAAGAAAAGAAAAAAAAGAAAATAATACTTTGATGATGGAAAATGCAAATTCAATTAAACTACAAAAAAGATTTGATGATAAATATGAAGGTTTTTTTAAATATGTTGGGCAAAATTGAAAAAAAATTTTAATTATTATCTTTTGTTCTATTTTCTATTCTTTTGGTCAAGTTCATTTTATGATTAAAGCTGGTTCAGTATTGGATGGAGTTGAAGCTATATCTGTATCTATGACTTACATCCTGACTGTGTTAAAACCATATTTAACCATTTTATATTTAGCTCTTAACATTCCTTTAATTATTTTTTATTGAAGAAAAGTAAAACGTCATTTTATTATAACAACTTTAATCTTTCTATTTTTCAATGCTTTATTTGGATTTATTTTTGGTATACAACCTGTAGAAGAATTTATTAGTGAAAAAGTTATTGTTATAATGAAAGATGGATGAATGCCTGAGGATCCAAATGGAGATCCAGGAACAACAAAATATGTTGCAGCAGGATGACCGGTATTTATTTATGTTATTTTAGCTGTTACTTGTTGTTCTCCAGCTGCAGCTATTGTTTGAAAATTAGGTTCTTCAACAGGAGGAACAGATTTAATAGCTTATTATATTTCTTATAAATACAAAAAACCTGTCGGTTCTTTCTTGATGTTAACTGGAACATTAATGGCTACTATGGGGATATTATTTTTATATTTATCTAAGAAATTTATGCCAATTAATATTAGCAAAAATATCAATGGATTTAATAACATACTTGGTTGTCAAACATTTGGTACTTATTTATACATATTATTAAATGGTTTTGTAATTAATTCTATTTATCCTAAATATCAAAAAGTTAGAATTAAAATTGATACCAGAAATTTAGAAGAAATAACCAATTTTTTTAAATCAATTAATTTTTGACATCCCTATAAAATTGTAAAATCAATTAGTGGATACAATAATAATACAATTTATTCAATAGAATCTATTGTCTTATTATTAGAATCTGATGATATTGCAAAAAAAATAAAAGATTATGTTCCAGATGCTTGAATTTCAATTGCTCCTATTTCAAGAATATATGGTAGATTTAATTATTCTAGAATTGATTAAAAAACTTATAAGCAAATCTTTTTTTGTTATTAATATCATTAATTACATGATACTTATTATCAATAAATCATTTGTAATTAACAGGATTTATTTCTAAAATTATTAATCCATTTTTATTTAAATATCTGCTTAAATTTTTTTCAATTTGATAATAAAAAAACATTCCTTCTTCTTGAGCAAACAAGGCTTTTTGTGGTTCATATTTTAAAACTGACTTAGTCATATTTTTTTTATCACTTTTTAATAAATAAGGTGGATTCGAAATAATAACATCAAACTTTTGGTAAATATTATGAAACATATCGGATTTAATAACATCATTTTTTAAATTATTAATTTTTAAATTAATTAATGTTTGTTTAATTGCAGCATTACTAATATCTGATTGAAGAATATTTAATGATGGAAATGCTTTTTTTAGAGCAATACCAATAAAACCTGAACCACAACATAAATCTAAAATATTATGATATTTTCCGTTCTCTTTAATTAATTTAATTGCAAGTAAAATTAATTCTTCAGTTTCATATCTAGGGATTAATACTTTTTTATTAACTTTAATTTTGACATTAGCCATTTCTATATATCCAATAATCTTTTGGATTGGATAATCTCTTCATAATTTATATTTTTCTCTAAAAGATATAGTTTCTTTTAAGTTATATCTTCTTTTTTCTAATAATAATATTTCATATTTATTCTTATTCATTATTTAAATATTTTATACAAGTCCTGCCTCTTTAATTTTTTCAGTTTGTTCTTCAGCTAATAAAGCTTCAATAATATTATTTAATTTTCCATATACAACACTTTTTAAAGAACATGAATAACTTATTCTATGGTCAGTTACCCGATCTTGAGGATAATTATATGTTCTTATTTTTTCACTTCTTGCTCCTGAACCAGCTAGTTTTCTAAAAGAACTTTCTTGTTCTTTTATTTTTTTCATTTCCAAATCATATAGCTTAATTTTTAATAATTTTAAAGCTAATTCACGATTTGCAATTTGGCTTCTCCCTTCTTGTGATGAAGATACAATTCCTGTGGGAATGTGAGTAATTCTCACAGCCGAATCTGTTGTATTAACAGATTGTCCACCTGCTCCTGATGAACGGAAAGTATCAATTTTTAAGTCTGTATCTTTTACTTCAACTTCAATATTGTCATCTATTTCTGGTAATACAGTTACAGTAGCTGTGGAAGTATGAATTCTTCCTTGAGTCTCTGTAGTAGGAACTCTTTGTACTCTATGAACTCCAGATTCAAATTTTAATTTAGAATAAACATTTTCTCCATGAATGGAAAAAGTTATTAATGAAAAACCACCACTATTAGCTGGAGAAGAATCAATAATTTTTACTTTTCAATTATTAGATTCTGAGTACTTGCAATAAATCTTATAAAGATCTCCTGCAAAGATATTGGCTTCATCCCCTCCTGCTGCTCCTCGAATTTCAATAATTACATCTTTATCATCATTTTCATCTTTAGGTAATAATAAAAGTTTTAATTCGTGTTCTAAAGTTTCTAAAGCTTTTTCACTATTAATAATTTCTACTTTTGCCATTGAAACAATTTCTTCATCTTTTTCATTTAGAAGCAACTTAGAATCTATTATATTTTGCTTTAAATTCAAATATTGATCAAAAGCTACAACAATATCTTTAATACTATTGGCTTCTTTTGTCAATTTTGTGTATTGTTTAATATTAGACAAAACTTCATCTTTTTTAAGATCTTCTAATATTTCTTGATATTTTTTTTTAATTTCTCAAAGAGAATCTTCTAATGCCTTTTCCATGTAAAAATATTTTACTAAATTACTACCAAATATATATCAACTATAATATAATTTTATATACTACAATGTTTAACGAATTTGAAGGAGGAATATGCCATATATTATTAAGGATATAAAAGGAACTGAAATACAAAAAGGTGTTGTAGTTAACGATAAAAAAGAAAAAGATAGTGATAATTTTGAATTAGAAAACAGCGAAGGAAAAGGAATTACATATGAAGAAGTTATGAAAATTAAATCTTCATATTCTCATTTAAATTCTTTTAATAATTTAAATTATTTAAATGACAATGAAAGAGTTCGTTTAATTAAAGGAATTGCTGATGTTGATCAATTTTATCAAAACATCTGAGAAAGAACATTAATTGAATTAATGTTTATTACTAATTACTATATGTCTTTAATTTCAAATTTGAATTCTTTTGAGCAAATTTATAAAAGTGGAACTAAATTTGAATATTGATTCTCAAATAACGTTAGATATACAATGCTAGAAAAAATTAAAGAATTCTATATTAAAACTTCAAAAACATATGCAGAATTTTCTCCAATTGATATTTATGAACAAGATGTTGAACATAATGCTAAAGAAATCATTTTAAAAATTGATAATTTCCATTTAAAAGATGTTGAGCATTTGTTAGCAACTAGATGAAATGAAACTCTAACAGAATTTATAGAGTGAAATCAAAAACAAGAAGCAAAAAGAAAAACAATGATTTTTGATTAATTTATAATTAAGATAGAAAATATGTCATTAAGAAATCATAAAGATAAAAGTATTCTATTTGGTTTAGAAAATCAAAGAGAATTAGCTCAAAAAGTAGCAAATAACTTAAAAATTAAAGTTTCAAATATAAGTAAAACCATTTTTTCAGATGGCGAAATGTTAGTTAAATCTAGTGAAACTGTTAGAAATAAAAAAGTTTATGTTATTTGTAGTTTATGTTCCCATGATTCTATTATTGAATTACTATTATTTATTGATTCTTTAAAAAGAGCATCAGCAGGAAATATAGTTGTTATTTCAACATATATGAGTTATTCTCGTCAAGATCGTAAAGCATCACAAAGAGAACCTATTGGAGCTAAATTAATTGCCCGCCTTTTAGAAACATCAGGAGTAAACAAATTAATAACTTTTGATTTACACAATCCTTCTATTCAAGGTTTTTATGATATTCCTGTAGATGATTTAAGATGAATGTATCCACTTACTCAATCATTATTAAAAGAAGAAAAGAAAATGAAATTTACAATTGTTTCTCCAGATCATGGGGGAGCTGTAAGAGCAAGAAGATTGGCTGAATTAATTACTAAAGAAATTAAAATTGCAATTGTAGATAAAAGAAGAACAGGTCCTAATGTTTCAGAGATTGTCGGATTACTAGGTGATGTAAAAGACAAAAATTGTATTATTTATGATGATATTATTGACACAGGTGGAACCATTATTAAAGCAGCTAATTATTTAAAAGAAAAAGGTGCTAAAAAAATTTATATAGCAGCTACTCATGGATTATTTTCAAAAGGATTTGATATTTTTGAAAAAGCTGAATCAGTAGATTTAGTATGTGTTTCCGACTCTATTCCAACAGTTAAAAATATTAAATCTAAAAAATTAAAAATAATCTCTTTAGAAAATATGATTTCAAAAGCAATTGATGTTGATTGAAATTCAGAATCAATGTCTAGATTGTTTGAAACAAAAAAAATTAAATAATAATGAAAAAATGAGAAGCAAAAGTTTTTGATTATATTAAAAATGAAAATACATATAACAAAATTAAAAAATATGTTGATTTAATTTTGCAAGAAAACAAAAAATATAATTTAACAGGATTTGATGAAGAAAAAATATGATTAGATGGGATTTATCAATCTATATTTTTATTAAATAATTTTATAAATTACAATAACAATCAACATTTGTTAGATATAGGAGCTGGAGCTGGATTTCCTTCTTTACCTTTTTATCTTTTCCAAGAAGAGAAAATGAAATTAACAATATGTGAACCCCTTCTTAAAAGAGTGAAATTTCTTAATTTAGTAAAAAAAGAATTGAATTTACAAAATTTAACTATTATTAATAAAAGATTAGAAGATACTGATTGAGAAGAAAAGTTTGATTTTATTTGTGCTCGAGCAGTTATGGATTTGAGAAAATTAATAGAAATTTCTTCAAAATGTGGAAAAATCAATTGTCAATATATTTTTTTAAAATCTAAAAATGTGCATCAAGAAATTAATGATGCTAAAACAATAATAGATAAATTAAATATTAAAGATTTAAAAGTGGAAACAATTGATTTACAAGATGATAAAGAACATAATGTGGTTATTTATACAAAGCAAAATAAAACTCCACAAAACTTTCCTAGAAAATGACATGAAATAGTAAAAAATAAGTTATAAAATATTTTTAAATGAAAAATAAAGTTATATTTCATATAGATGTAGATTCTTTTTTTGTAGCTGCTGAAACATGATTAAGACCAGAATTAAAAGATAAAGATGTTGCTATTAGCAAAAAGAAAGCAAAATCAGTTGTTTGTGCTTTATCATATTCTGCCAAAGAAAAAGGCGCTAAAGTTCCTATGAAATTATATGAAGTACAAAAATTTTGTCCCAATATTATAGTGATTGAACCTAATCATAATTTATATGAAAAACTATCTCGTAAAATTTATTTATTATTAAAAAAATATAGCATTAAAATTGAAATTGGTTCTATCGATGAATGATATTTAGATGTAACTCATTTAATGAATAAATATTCCAATCCTAGAGATTTGGCTGTAGTTATTCAAAAAAATATTTTAAAAAAATGAAATATTACAGTATCTATTGGTATTTCTTATAATAAATTTCTAGCAAAAATTTCCACAGATTTAAATAAACCATTTGGAATAACCATTACTGAAAAAGAAGATATTCCTAAAAATATATGGCCTTTATCAATTGATAAATACATTGGAATTGGTAAATCTTTATCAGCTAAATTAAAATCAATTAATATTTTAACAATAGAAGATTTAGCCAAAGTAAATGGCAATAAAAAAACATTATTAAAAGGAATATTAAAAAATAAATTAGATCAATATATTGATAATGCAAATGGTAATAATTATTTTGATGATGTAGATTTTAATAAGAAATATTATTCTCAAAGTTCAATAGGTCATCAAGTGACATTTGAAAATAATTATTTAATTGATCTTGATTTAATATATAAAAACTTAAAAAAAATCACAATGCAAGTTTTAGATATTGCTAATCGAAGAAATTTAATTGCCCAAGGGATATCAATTACTATTAAATATGCAAATAAAGCCATTTTTTCAACATCTACAACAATTAAAAATAATTCAAATACTTTTGAAGATTTATTTTTAATTGTTACTCAATTATTCAATAATTATTGAAATGATAAACCAATATTAATGCTAGGTGTTTCTTTGTTTAATCTAACAAATATTTACACTTATAAATATCAATCTTCATTATTTGATAATAATTTAAATAATAATTATGTCAATAAACAAAATAATCAAATTGTTGACATAATCAATGAAGTTAATTATAAAATTAAAAAAGATAATTTATTACTTTTAAAAGATTTTAAAAATGGAGCTAAAAATGAGTAAAAAAACTACTATTCTTGTCATGTCTGATACCCATGGAAACAATGAAATCATTGATTATTTAATTAATAATATAGAACATGACTATTCAGTAATAGCTGGTGATTTTGAAACTAATGATTCTTTTATCTTAAATCACATTAATTATATTGTTAGAGGGAATAATGATTGGGATTCTTCATTTGCAGATGATCTTGATTTTGAAATTGATGGAATCAAATTCCATTTAGAACATGGTCATTTAACAGGTAATTATTTTCAATTAGATAATTATGAATACATGCACAAAAAGCTAATAAAAAGTAAATGCGATATTTTTATTCATGGTCATACTCATATTCCAAAAATTTTTGAATATGAAGAAGGGATTGTGATTAATCCAGGATCTACTACTTTTCCTAGAGGTGGTTCTAATTGTTCATATGCTATAATAACAATTAATAAAGATAAAAGTGTTGAATGTAATATCTATGACATTAAAAAATAATTAAAGGAAGTATAATGTTTGATTTTATTGGTTCTAGAATGCAAAAAGCAATTGCCAAAGCAAATAAAAAAACTCAATTAAAAGAAGAGGATATTTTAGAAATTACTAGAGATATTAGATTAGCTTTATTAGAAGCTGATGTTAATTTGATTGTTGTTAAAAATTTTATTAATTCTATTAAAGAGCAAATTATTGGTCAAGAACTAATGAAACAATTAAATCCAGGACAACAAGTTGTAAAAATTGTTCACGAAGAATTAGTTCATATTCTTGGTGATAAACCTAAAGAAATAAATATTAATAAAAAACCTTTTACTATTATGATGACTGGATTGCAAGGGGGCGGAAAAACCACAACGGTTGCTAAATTAGCAGCTTATTATCGTAAAAAATATAAGCTAGAAAAAATTTTATTAGTAGCAGCCGATGTTTATCGTCCTGCAGCTATTGATCAATTAATAACACTTGCAAAACAAATTAATGTCGATTATTTTACAATCAAGAATGAACAAAATGTTGATTTAATTGTAAAAGAAGCGATTGACAAAGCGCATCAAGAAAAATATGAATTAGTAATTATTGATACTGCAGGAAGATTGTCAATAGATGAAAATCTAATGGATGAGTTAAAAAGAATTAAAAATATTGTCAAACCAAATGAAATATTTTTTATTGCTGATGCTTTATCAGGACAAGATATTATTAATGTTGCCAAAACATTTAATGACACTATTTCAGTAACAGGCTCAATTATTACTAAATTAGATTCTAATGCTCGTGGTGGGGCCGCTTTATCAATATGTTATTTATTGAAAATCCCTATTGTTTTCATAGGTACTGGAGAAAAAGTATCTAATTTAGATTTATTTTATCCTGACAGAATGGCAGATAGAATTTTAGGTATGGGTGATGTTTTATCATTAATTGAAAAAGCAGAAGAAGTTATTGATGAAAAAAAATCTAAAAAAATGTTAAACAAAATGTTCCAAGGAAAATTTGATTTAGATGATCTTTTAGACAATTTAAAACAAGTAAAGAAACTAGGATCAATTAGAAAAATATTAAAATTTTTACCAGGTAATTTAAAAATTGATGAAGATAAAGCAGAGCAGGCTGATGAAAAATTAAAATTATATGAAATATTAATTTCTTCTATGACTCTTGAAGAAAGAAAAGATCCTAAATTATTAAAAAATGCTTCTAGAAAAAATAGAATTATTAAAGGTAGTGGTCGTAGTTTAAAAGAATATAATCAACTTGTAAATGAGTTTGAAATGATGCAAAAAAGATTAAAAGAATTTTCTAATAAAACAAAAAACGGTAAATTTGATCCATCAATGTTTGGTATTGAATAATTAATAATAAAATTTGATATAGATTATTAAAATTTAACTAAAAATTATATTTTTTTATTCTTTGTTTTGAATAGTGATAATTCCTCTTGATGAAATGATTCAAGAACAGATATTCTGGATTTTATTTCTTTTATATCTATTTCGATTTTATCCACTCTATTTTCTAAATTGTCCATTCTCTTTTCAAGATTATCCATTCTCTTTTCAAGATTATCCATTCTCTTTTCAAGATTGTCCATTCTCTTTTCAAGATTGTCTATTCTTGATTCGATAGTATTAATCTTATTTACAATTAAATCTAGCTTGCTTAATATTAAATCATCTTTGGTTTTTTTAGACACTATCCGTTTATCTCCTGTTACCAAAATTTTATATGATTTTTCATTGTCTTCTAATAATTCATATTCTGATTTTTTAGATAAAGACATATAAGCTTTAAATTCTTTGTTTGATAATCTTTTCATTAAAACTCCATTTTTAAATTAATTAACTTGTGCATTCGGTAATTTATAATCAATTAAATCGTTGTTTAATTATTCAATTAATTTTATTTTTTGTAATAATAATTCAAAACATTTTGATCATTAAAAGTAATTCAAATTTAATTCATTTTATATATGAAATAAATAAAAGTGAAGCAGAGACATCTACCTCACTTTTTCTAAACATATTACAAAGCATTTGTAATATTAAAAGAATAAATTTTGCTCAAAAAAATATCGCCATAAGTTCATCGAAAATGAAAATCTATCATTTGATTAGATAAAATATCTACGTAAAATTCTATTAATCCAGATGAGGATGATACTCTCGTAATTACATCATTAATAACTTTCATAATAAATTTATCACCTATAACTGGTTTTGATTTATTATCAAATTCAACATAATCATAATAGTCTTCAGAATATAATTGAGGAAAAAAATCGTTAGCACCAATAAAGTTGTCTTCATAATTTGAATCACCAATTATAGGTAAATTATTTATATTATTGACATTAGAACAAGATACTGATGAAACTACAACTATCACAAATGAATAAATCGCAACTAACAAATTTATAACTCTTTTTTTAATAATAATCCTTTTGATTTTTATCAATTAATCATTTTTTAAACTCAACAAATGTGAAATTATACTTTTTAGATTCATTCATAAGTTCTAAAGATATAGGAATTCATTCTCAATTAGGGGAATAGGAAAAAGAACTTTCTAAGTAAATTTTTATTAATCCTTCATTATCTTTAAAATATGGCTTTTCAAAATATTCTTCTCAAGCTATATCAAAATCTAAATTATTAATTTTTAATTTTACTAAAGGGAAAAATGTTCCTGAAAATTCAAATGGAGGTAAGTATCCAGGGTTTGAATTTAATCCAAAACCTTTAATAATCATCTTTTTATTTAAATCATAATAAGTATTTTGCATGATTTTTACCAATAACCCTGACTCTTCATTTTCTAAATAAGAAGAAAAAGATGATGTTGATGAGGAAGATATTGGTAAATTTTCTAATGAAATAAGTTGGATAACATTTGAATTAAACATTTCACTTAAACTAGTTTCTATTCTTAAAATATCATTGTTTCAAAAACCTTGCTTAATTTTACAAGGACTAAATTTAATATCATTATATGTGGATGTAATATTGTCTGAGTTAATGTTTATTCCATTTTGAAACTTTAATATCAAAGATTTTTCTTGCTGAATATAGAAATCTTGTTTATAATTATTGTAATAAGGATTTAAAGCTATACCGATAACTCTAGAAAATTCATTATTTTTTAAAGTTATTTGTATAGTTTTTATTTTATTAATATCTGTTAATAAATCTGAAATGCTTAAAGAATTAATATTTAATTGATAACTAGAATTAACAAAATCCAAATTAGGTTTTAAAGTTTTTTCAATATCATTATTA
>SAMEA3663090__coassemble_292_pt1 | contig 19164 bp, 27 predicted proteins | sample SAMEA3663090__metabat2_low_PE_007 | metagenome-assembled genome bin SAMEA3663090 (sample SAMEA3663090) | pig gut metagenome | biome: pig gut; feature: pig-associated habitat; material: faeces | place: France | collected 2012
TAGATGTACTATTTTGATCTGGTTTATTAATGATTGTAGTATTTTGAAAGGTATTTTGTAAAATAATTTGATTTTCTCTTTGGAAAACAATTTCTTGAACTGTGTGTAGATTATTAAATAAATTATTTGGTAGGATGTATAGTTTAGGTAAAATTATTTTTTCAACATCTTGATCAAATAAAAATTGATAAATGTTTTGATATGGTGTTAACTTAGTTGCATCATAAGGATTTAATAATTCAATTGCTGTAAAATCTAAAATTTTAGTTTTTTGATTATAAATTTGATTGTAATTTAGCCCTATTGATGAAGAATCAAAAATTTGTTTTCTGCTTATTTTATTTCCCCCTTGGTTAGGAACAGCTTCTCCAAAAGAATTTTGTTGTACTTTAACATTTGTTCCTATTTCAAAAGAAACAGTTGCATTAAATGAGTTTGAACCTATTGTTTTGATGTCTGAAGTGTTTGTGCAAATTAAATTTTGATAAGAAGCAAAAACATTATCTCCTACAGAAGTAATCCCTTGAAAATTTAATCGTGATATTTGAAGATTTGTAGATACTAAATAATTATTAGGAATTGAAGATGCTCCTACAAAGAAATTTTCATCTATTGATTCAATTCTTGCATTAGAAAATTTTCTTGATAATTTATCACTTATGTTTTTACCTATTTGATCACTTCAAGTAATTTTTTTGATTGTAAAACTTGAATTAAAGAAATATTGAAAATTACTATTGATATCACTTTCATTAGGTAAAATGAAATGATTAATAGTTCGATATTCTTCACGTTTTTTAATTTCATTAGCAAATAATCAAAATTTATTAATTCAATTAGCATCTTGTCAATTTATATTAGTTAGAGAAGACATATCTCATACTTTTGTAGTTAAATCAAAATTAAAAAATGCTGCTAATTCTTCAAAAGATTCTGATGCAACAATTTGAGCAAAAATACTTGTGGTTGGATTGAATAAATTACCAAAAACATTATATTTTGAAAAATCAAAATTGTAAATAGTTACATTGGGAGATATTGAATTAAAAACATATTGTCCTAAATCAATATCATCTTTTAAATGAATATCATTTGTTAAACTAGAGCAATATGCAAAAGCATAATTATCTAGTTTTTCAATATTAGCAAAATCAAATGATGTTAATTTTGAACAATAATTAAAAGCATATTTACCAATAGAAGTAACATTTGGTAATGTTGCTGTAACTAATTCAGAACAATAATTAAAAGTTGAATCAGCTATTTGTGTTAATTGATTAAAATTAATAGATGTAATTTTGGTATTACTAAAAGCTCCTATTCCTAGTGTTGATAAATTAGTAAAATTTAAATCTCCTGTAATTCGAGAATAAGCAAAAGCATTATCTAAAATAGTTGTTGGATTAAAATCGCTTGCTAATGTTATTTGTAAATCTGAATTATTAAAAGCATTTGCTTCAATTGTTTGAATATTAGAAGATAGAGTAATTGTAAGACGAGATCAATTAGTTAAGTTATCAAAAGTTGATTGTTTGATAGTGTCTATATTAGATAAATCAATAGATGCAATTTTATCTTCATATCCCACTAAAAAATAATTTAAATTAGTACTGGTTTTAATATTTTCATTTTGATAAAACATGTCCAAATGCAAAATTTGTTTATCATCTAAAATTGTTGCATCTAATCAAGATTCTCTCTTTAGAGTAGCATTTGCAGATTGAGATAATGATTTAAATTTGTTTCAAGTATTGAAATCGATCATCGCAACATTAGACGAAATATTAATTTCTTTATCTGTGAAATTACTATTTTTAAAAAAATCTAATGAAAAACTTAAATTTAATAAACTAAAGTCATCAAAAATGATTTTGTGAATTGGTAAAGGATTAGAATTAAAAGAATAAAAATAATTATCTAAAGTACTAATGATATTTATTAAAGGTTGATTGTTAAAACTTAAATTTGTATTTTTACTAATAGTCAAAGAATTATTCTGTATTAAAGCAGTAATAGCATCATTAAATTCTCTTGTTATAACAGCTAATGAAGGTAAATAATATTTATTAATACTAATAATAAATTTAGGAATATTAATATTTTTTATTTTTCAAGAACTTATGTTATTTTCAAATTCATATGCTGTTTGACTAGTATTTTCAGTAAAAATTACTTCATTGCATTCGATACTAAAATTATTTAAAATGGATGTTTTAAATGAGGGTAAATATACACTATTAATACTTTTGTTTTGACCAAATGATAAGAATTGAGTTATTACTTTTAAAATGTAATTTAATTTATTTTCTCTTTCAGGATCATCTTCTTTAATAATATCTAATCTTAAATTTTTGTTTGAATCATAAAATGAATTAATATTATCTAAATTATCCAATCCATAAATAATAGTTGATCTATCAAAACACTCAGGATCATAATTAATAATATGAGAACTTAAGGTTACTTCATTAATATAATTAATTGTAAATAAATTTGCTTTTAAATTCTTTAAAGTAGCATTAGGATTAAATAAAACACTTGTAATATTATTTCCTACAAAACTTGCTTTTGAATCAAAAGTAATAGAATCAAAAAAAGAAAAATCTAATTGATTAATAATACTTTTTCTAGAAAAATCTTTATTAATAGTTATTGATTTAACATCTGGTTTTTCAATTCTTATTAAAGTTTCTCCAAAATATCGAGAAGATAAATTGAATTGATCATTATTGAAATCATCATTATTAATAATTGTAAAAGTAATTTGATTTTCACTATTCATTTTTAAATGAGGTGTATGAGCTGATGTTGCAGGTGTTACATCTTCATTTAAATAATTTGATAATTTTAATTTAAATTTAAAATAACTTGTGTAATTATTCATATCCAAATTTTGAGATACTATTTGCAATTGAAAATTGATTCCAACAATAATGCTATTTAATTTGTCAAGATCAATATATTTTTGAATAAACTCACTATTTATAGGAGTAGATTTCAATAAATTAATTAAATTACTATTTTGATACTCTTCTTTTAAATAAATATTTTGACTTATATAATCACTAACTGCTTTGACATATTCATCCTCTGTTTTAAATCCATAACCTTGATGATGAAAAAGTCATTCATAAACTTCGCTATTATCTAAATTAGTTAGTTTTAATCTTGCTGTAATATTACTATCTTCAATTAAAAATCCTTGAGATAAAACTTCTAATTTTAAATTTAAGTTTAAATCATTTTTTTGAATATAGAAAAATTTTTGTCTTTCTAAATCATTATTTAAACAATCATTAAAATATGTTTTAGGTATCCCTAAAGAATTAGGACTAATTTTTATTTTATCTTCTTCTAATAATTTTTGTAATTCATTAGTAACTATGGGTTTTTGATTATTGTCGCCAGGTACTGGATTATTGTCACTTGGTTTTTGATTATTGTCGCTAGTAGACCCACAAGAAATTGTGGTTGCTGCTATCGTTAATGGAGATAAAGATAAAAATGAAAAAAGCACTATTTTTTTATACATGATATTTTTTTTCATCATAAATTAAATTATATTTTAATTTAAAGAAAAATAAAAAAAGCTTAGTTAAAAGCTTTTTCTATAGTTTTTTATTTTAAATTATTTTAAAACTTGTTGTTGTACATTAACTTGTTGAGTAGAATTGAATTTTTCAATAACTTCTGATAATCCACCAACAAAAGCAAATGTTGATTCAGGAATATGATTGAATTGTCCTGAAATAATTGCTTCTACTGAATCTAATGTATCTTCTAATTTAACAAATTTTCCTGGTGTTCCTGTGAATTTTTCACTGATTGTAAATGGTTGAGTCATAAATCTTCTTAATCTTCTACCTGTTTCAACAATTTGTTTATCAGAATCTGTTAAAGCATCAAATCCTAAAACATTGATAATTTCTTCTAATTTGATCAATTTATTTAAAATTTGTGTTGTGTTTCTTGCTATTGTAATGTGACGTTTTGAAGTAAATTTAATTGATAATAATTTTGATGAACTTGCTAAAGGATCAACAGCTGGATAAATTCCTTGTGCAGCCAATGCTCTAGATAAAATAATTGTTGAATCAAAGTGAGCAAATGTTGCAACAGGAGCTGGATCTGTAAAGTCATCAGCAGGGATATACATAGCTTGAATAGATGTAATATCTCCATCTAATGATGAGTTAATACGTTCTTGTAATCTTCCCATTTCAGAAACCAATGTTGGTTGATATCCAACAGTTGAAGGTGTTCTTTCTAAAAGTGTTGAAAGCTCTGAACCAGCTTGTACATAACGGAATACGTTATCAATGAATAATAGCACTGATTTACCTAAGTTATTTCTGAAGTATTCAGCTACTTTAACTCCTGTAAATCCTGCTCTTAAACGTAATCCAGGAGCTTCATTCATTTGACCAAAAACAAATGTTGTTTTATCAATGAATCCCAATTCTTTAGCTTCTTGTCATAATTCATGACCTTCACGAATACGTTCACCAATCCCTGTAAACACAGATAAACCATCATGGTGTTTAATGAAAGTGTTAATTAATTCTTGAACGATAACTGTTTTACCAACTCCAGCTCCTCCAAGTAATCCTGTTTTACCACCTTTTGCAATAGGAATTAATAAATCAATAACTTTAATTCCTGTTTCTAATAATTCTGTTTTAGGAATAATTTTATATCTATCTTTTTGGTTAACTTCTGTTACATATAATGGAGCATATTGTTTACCTTCTAGTGCATGACTAGGATCATCTAATACTCTTCCAATTGGATCGATAACTCTACCTAAAATTTTTGGTGAAATTTTAATTGAATATGGTTGGTTTTTTGAACGCACTTCTTGACCAATTGCCAATCCTTCTTCAGGTCCTAAAACGAATGCTGAAATTAATTTGTCATTAATAATTTCTGATACTTCTAATACTCTTGTTTCTCCATTTGGTAAGGTTGCTTCAAATGCTGAACCAATAGCAACTTTTTCAGATGCTTGAATAATTTGAATTTTGTAAACTTGAGATTTTACTTCTGAAACAATACCTTTGATTACATAACCTTTTTGTTCTAAAGGTTTAATAGTATTTGTTCCTTTGAATTTTTTATTAACATTTTCTTTTCTTTTTAAGAATTCATCTGATGATTGAGCTTTAATAATAGCTGCAATTAATCTTGTTTTTTCTGTTCTTTCATTTGATGGAATGTTTAACATATCTGCAATAACATTTAATTGAGCATCTAACATTAAAGCAAGATCTTCCATTTTGTAAACTTTAAATTGTGAATTATCTTCAGTTGTTTTTACTAAATCTACTTCTTCTGTTTTTTCTTTTGCTTTTGTTTCTTTAGTATTAGTATCTAATTTTTTAGTATTAGTATCTAATTTTATTGTTCTTGTTTTTCCTGTTCTTGTTGATTCAACTTTTTTAACAGTTTTTTCTAACAAAATAGTATTTGTACTTTTATTTTCTTCTAATTTTTTCATTCTTGCAGCTTCTAATTCTTTTGTTTTAATAACAGCAACATCATCTATTTTTGGTTTACCATATTCTTCTTGGTTTTCATAGATTGTTTTACAAATTAAGTATTTGTTTTTAATATCAAAAGCAAGAATTTTTTTAATTAAGTCTTGTTTATTTGTTATGTTTGATGTTGTGATTTTTCCAATTTTAGCAGCTTTTTTTAAGTTGATAAAATCAAAAGCTTCTAAATATTTTCTACGATCAGCGGCTGTTTTATACACTTCATTAAATTTCATAAGCTATTCCTTTCTCTAGACCTCTTCTTTCATATGCTAGAAGAACTCTACCATCATTTCTAATATCTTTGAACACTTTAACAAATTCTGGATTATTTCTTAATCATTTATTTTCTGATAATAAGTGGTATTTTACCAATGGTAAAATAATGTGTTTCATGTATAGTCCAACAACTTCATCATCAATTGATTTTTCATTAATGATTTTAATTAATTTTTGACCTAAAACATCTTTTTCAAAAAATACTTTAATAACATCTTTTAAAACAATTAATAGTTCATTTGATTTGTCCACAGCTTCATTGAAGAATAATGATAAGAAACCATTTTTTAACATTAAGAATAATAATGATGTAACTTCTAATGAAACTACTTCATATTCATCTTGTTGAATAATAATTTCAAATGCTTTTCCTTTTGCAATTGTTTCACGATCTTTTTCAGAAATATTAGAGTTAAATGAAGCAAATTTTTTGAAGTTTTCATATTCAGATACTAAGTTTTTTAGTCCTGAAGTTGCTTTTTGCATTGATTTTGTTTGAACTTGAGATCCTAGACGAGAAACTGAAATTGATATTTCAATAGCAGGTCTTCTACCTTCATTAAATATATCTGCAGATGTATAAATTTGACCATCTGTAATAGAAATAATGTTTGTTGGAATATATCCTGAAATATCTCCATCCAAAGTTTGAGCAATAGGAATCATTGTAATTGATCCACCACCAAATTCAGGTTGGTATCTTCCACATCTTTCTAATAATCTTGAATGTACATAGAAAATATCTCCAGGGAATGCTTCACGACCTGGGGCTGACCCTGTTGATAATGATAATTCTCTATATGCATCAGCATGGTTTGTTAAATCATCAAATACTACTAAAACATCTTCACCTTGTTCTTGTAGATATTCAGCAATTGAAGCTCCAAAATAAGGTGCTAAGAATTTTGATGCAGCTGAATCATCTGGTGCTGTACCAATAATAATTGTTTTTTGTAAAACACCTTTTTTCTCTAAAATGTTTCTAATTTCAATTAATTCTTCACGTTTTTTACCAATTGCTACATAAATGTTTAAAACATTTGTTTTTTCTTGTGAAATTAAAGCTGTAATAGCAATTGATGTTTTACCTGTAACAGCATCTCCAACAATTAATTCTTTTTGTCCTCTACCTATTGGTAAGATCCCATCAATAGCTGATGTTCCTGTTTGAAGAGGTTGATTAACTTCTTTTCTTGCATAAAGAGGTTTTGCTTCTGATAAAACAAATTTTTGAGCTAAAACTTTAACTACATCTACAGGATTACCTTCAACTAGAATTTCTGAATTAACATTAATTATTGCTCCAAAAAAGTTATTTAAAACAGAAACTGAAAATACTTTTCCTGTTGCAAAAGCTTTTTGTCCAACTTTTAATGTTTCTTGAGTATTTTTTCCAACTAAAGCTACATATGCACGATAAAAGTTAGCCTTGATTACAATACCATTAATTCCTTTTCCAAATTTAATTTCTTCAAAAAATTGATAAGAGTGTTGACCTTCAACAACAATAATGTCATCTTTGATAGAAATTATTGTTAATTCTTTTTCTTTCATATTTTTTCCTTTCTCTCTTATTTTCTAATTTCTCAAGCTACCATTTTTTTCAAGATAACTTTTTTTGCTACAGTTTCCGCTTCTTCTTGGTGTTTGATTAAGCTAAACACATTATTATTGATTTCATATTTTTTTGCAGTAAAGAAGCTTCCTAATTTATAAAAAGCTTTAATAGCTGTTTCATCTCTAGATAATTCTAAATATCTTTCTAATTCTGCAAGATCAATTGATTTTAGTTTAGAAAAATTTACATAAACATTTGCAATTAACTCATCAGGTAAAACACTGAAGTTACCATTAATAGAAATTAGTTTTTTATCTTCTTCTTTGATAAACATAACTTCTTGAGCTAATAAAAATATTTTTCTTGGTTTATTTTTTTCAAATTGAGTATTGTCTAATGATTCATTAACATTTGCATGTTGTTTTAAGGATATATCAACAATTAATCCTACAACATCAAACATAACTGCTTGATTTTGTTTTTTGTTAAAAATTGTTTGATTAGTTTTATGATTTGAGCCAGAATTGATATTTTCAAATATTTCAATAGGAGGGAAATCAATAGATACTAATGTAACTTTTGAAATAAATTCTTTTCCTTCATTAAAAATTGTTTCTAAAACTTTAGGATCAGTAGGAGTAGATAATAATAAATTTTCTTGCATTACCTTGTACCTCCTCTACCTGTTTTTAACAAAGCTGTGTCTTCAGATTTTTTCTTTCTAATTTTTTCTTCAAGAATGCTAGTTCCTTGACTTCTAACTTTAAATGCTGAGTATAAAACAATTGATGATTCAGTTTCTTTTTCTCTACGAACTCTATTTACTAAACGTTGGATTACAATCAATTCATCATGAATTTTATTTCTTTTTTCATCTAGCAATTGAATTTCTAATTTCAATCTTTGAATTTTTTCAATTAAACTAATTTCTACAATATTTTGTTTAATAATAGCTTTGATTAATTTGTATTTGAAAAAACTAATATTTGGAATAAAAGAAATGTCATTAATATCTATATCATGTAAGTGACTTGCATATGCAACGTTGATATTTTTCATTGATTCACTTGCATACATCATTGATTCATTTGAATTGTTTTTTGAAGAATTTCTGTAATTTTCTAAAATTGTTTTATCAATTTCTTCTTTTTCAAATGGAGCTAATTTTTTAGTTACTAATTCATGATTATCAGTATTTAGTTGAGCAATAATTAATGTTGCATCTGTAAATACTTCATTTTTGAATCCAATCTCTACTAATGTAGAAACTTTATTGATAAATTCATTATGATTTTCATAAAGTTCATAAGGGAAATGTTGAATAATGTTTAACTCTAATTTTTGAGCAATTAAGTTTACACGATTTCCTATTGTTACAACTGAATCTGTTTTTTTTACTTTAGCTTCTAGAATTTCTTCTAATTTTTTGTATATTACTTCAGCATATTCGTCATTTTCTTTAGAATCAACTAAGAAATATATTTCTTCTTTATTTTTTGATTTATTGTCTTCTTCAATAAATGTTTTTTGTCCTTTAAAAAATTTTTGATTTATTTGATCTAAAAATACATGATTTGAATATTTGATTAGTTTCAAATTATCAAGAATTTTTTGTTGTTCATTTAAGATTTGTAAAATTCTTAACTTAGATATATCTAAATAGTTTTCAAAAAACTGTAAACTTTTTTCTTTACCTTTTAAGAATTTCATGTTTTTTTGAACATAACTCATCTATGAACCTCCTTTTTGTTTTTATCTAAATAAATTTTTGAATTTAAAATTATTCTTTATTTTTTGGAGATATTGGGCTTATAGATGAATTAAATCTAACAGCAGCAGCTTCTGAAATATATAATGATGTTATTCCTGATGCATTTCTAACCATAACTGTTCCAGGGAAGAATTCACATTCATGACCATTACTTAAAGCATTATCTAACAATTTAATAAATGCTTCAATTACCAAATGGTTTCTACCTACATTTTTAACTATTGATTGTCATTCAACAACTCCAATAGGTGGAATTAAAGCTGGATTTGCTATTGTTATAGGAATAATTTTTGATTTATCAAAACGAATAATATCAACAATTAAAACTGAATTTAAAATTACAGGATATCCAGCAACAATATCATCTTTAACAGTTTCAATGAAATTTTCAATTAATTCTTTTACTTCATTTAATTCAATAACTTCGCCATCATATAAATAAAGTTGTGTTTGAAGTGCAAGATCCATTATTTGTAATTTTGTATTTCTTTGTTCAATTTCATTGTAGTTTCAAATTGATTTATTTAAAACTAGGTTGTAGTTATCATATGAGTCAATTGAAGATAAAGGTTTAGCATTTAAATCATTAAAGTGTTCTGTTAAACCTTCAATTTTTTCTTTTCTTAGTTTACTTTCTTGGTTTACATAATCAATATCTGAATTTTTAATATCTACCAATTCTTGTGTTTGAGATAAAACATCTTCATATGATAATGTACCAGAAAACTTTTTACCTTCTTGTTGTGATTTTGATTGAAAAGAAACATTTGAATTATTTTTCACTAAATCAACATCAACCATCATTGTCTCAGCTTTTTGAATGTTATCTCTCATTTTCTTTTCTTCAATTACATCTTCCATTTGAATTGGACCTTCAGGAACAAGATCACTATTATTCACAATAACTAATTCTTCATTATTTTGAGTAGTTTCTTTATCTTTGCTCATTAATTTCTCCTTATATTTTGATTTGAAACACTAAAATTTTATATTTTATATTTAATGTTCATTTTGTACTTCTTATATTTCAAAAAAGTACAAAAAGCTTTTTAGTTCATTAGACAATACATATTTTTTAAACTAAATAGCTTAATTTAAATTTTATATATCTTTTATAGGAATTTCTCAAAAAACTACATTTTTTTATATAAAAATCAATTTTAATACACAAAAAAAGACTATTTTTTTAAAAAAGGGTACTTTTTACTTAACAAAAAGGAATAGCAAAAAAAGTTTTCCACATAGTATAACTTGGTGTTTTTTATCATTTTTTTGCTTTTTTTGTTGTTTTTTATCTAATTATTGGAATTGTCATGTTTTAATATTAAAATTTTTAGAAAAAGTTGATGTTGCTCTTAAATCACCTTTATCAATAACCATTAATAAATTAATGGTAATTACATCTGAATTTGATTCATATTCTTGTAGTGATTCTATTTCAAATGAGATTTCTCTTTCTTGGCCACTGCTTGTTACATAAATAAATGGTGCAGGAGGAATAAAATCTTGTACATTTCTATTAAATCTTTCAACAATTTTTGCAACACCAATTTCTCTTGCTTCAAAAGGACTTATTGCTACTTTTGGTATATAAACAAAAATATTACTTTTAGCCATTTCTACTAAAGGTTCTAATATAGTTTGATTATTTGAAACATATGCTGATATGTCTGATTGATTGGGTAAAGCAAATTCTCATTCTCTTACTATAGATGTATATTCATGTGTAAAAGATAAATTATAAATTTCTTTAGCATCGCTTAAGAATTTTGGTGATATAGTAGAAGAATCAATTGAAATTGACATAATAAAGTTTGCATAGTGTCTATTTTTATCATAAAAGGTTGCATTTTTAATTTCATAAACAAAACTTTGCTTATTAAAATAATAATTTGAAGGTTGAATGATTGCTTGAGAAATTTGCCTTACTTCAGATAATGTTTTTCCTTTTCATTCTTTTAATTTATTAGAATCACTTTGATATACTGGTTGTTTTTGGTAATTGTTATCTTCTAACATCAAAATAAAATCTAAATATTTTTCAATCATTTCTACAGGAACTGATCTAAATTTAATATTTTGATTATCATTTTGAAAAGTGATTGATTTTCCTTGCAATCCGTTGTATCCTTGATCTTCAACATCATCTACAACAGCATTTTCTATTCCTAAAGTCATAAAATTAATATATTTAGTAATTGAAACATTATTACTTTTATTAGTCAAATTAATTAATATTGGAACTAGAATAGAACTTTTATTTGCAGATAATGAAGGCTTTCCATTGTTGCCATATGAATCTATTGCATCAAAATAAAAAGAGAATTTTATGTCATAATTTTTAAAATCAAATCCTAATTGTGTTAAATAATTATTTAATAATGCTTGATTTACAGAAAAATAAGTATTAATTAAATTAGAATTATCTAATAGTATTCTATATAATGGTTCTATTCTATTAACTTGATTAACAAAAGAAGTAACTAAATTATTATTATTTTCACTTTGAAATTTTGTGCTTAAAAATGAGTCTAAGTAATTTTTTAATGAAATTGTTTCTTGTTCATTATTTGTTTGATTATTGGAACAAGAAACAGCAAAAGCAATAGGAGATAATATGCTTAATGAAAAAACCGATAATAATGGGATAATTTTTTTGATCTTCATTAGTTAACCTCCAAGAAATAATATATTAAATTATTTTAATATAATTATTTTGAATATGAATAATAAAATAATCAATTTACACTTTTATTCTGAATATAGTTTTTTTGAAAGTCCCACTAAAATTAAAAATTATGTTGAATGAGCCAAAGAAAATAATTTAAATTCTTTAGTTATCACTGATCACAATAATGTTCATGGATTTGCTGATTTTAGAAAATATTGTTTTTTATATAATATAAAACCTATTTTTGGTATTGATTTGGATGTGGAAAATGTAAGATTTATTTTGCTTGCTAAAAATAATCAAGGTTTTCAAAAAATAAAATCATTGGCATATAATAAATCAAAAAATATTGAGATTAAAATAGAAGATATTTTATCTGATAATTTGGTTATTATTTTAAATCCCAATTTTGCTAAACAAGAAATTATAGAAACATACAAAAATAAAATACCTAATTTATATTTTTATAACAAAGATTTACCAACTTCTAATATATATGTTAAAGATACTAGAATTCTAAATAAAAGTTTCTATAATTCATTAAAAATCATAAATGATTTAAAAGAAATTAAATTAGATGAAAATCAAGATTATAATATCAATTTAGAAATTGATATCAATGAAATACAAATGCAAAATATTCAAAAAATAATTAATGAATGTAATGTAACTTTTCAAAATTCTAAAGATATCTCGCTCCCTGCTTTTTGTGAAGATCCATATAATGAATTAAAAGAACTGATCAAAAAAGGATTAAATAATAGAAAAGATATTGTTAATTATGATAGAAATATTGTTCAATCAAGAATTGAATATGAAATGTCTGTTATTAAAAAAATGAATATTGAAAATTATTTTTTAATAATAAGTGATTTAATTAATTGATCAAAAAATAATTCAATATATATCGGTCCAGGTAGAGGTTCAGTTTCAGGATCATTAATTGCTTATCTAATTGGCATAACTCAAATCAATCCTTTAAAATATAATTTATATTTTGAAAGGTTCTTGAATGAAGAAAGAATAACTTTGCCAGATATTGATATTGATATTCAAGATGACAAAAGAGAAGAAGTTATTAATTATTTAAAGAATAAATATGGTTTAGATAATGTGGCACAAATATGTACTTATCAAAGAATAGGTTCTAAGCAGGCTTTAAAAGATTGTGGAAGATTTTTAAATATTAGTTTTTCAAGAATGAATGAAATTACTAAATTAATTTCAGGTTCTGATCCATTACAAACATCTTATGATACCAATGTTAAATTTAAAGCTTTGATTGATTCAGAAGAGATTCTAACAAAATTATTTCAGTATTCTTTATTAATTGAATCTTTACCTAGACAAATAGGAATTCATGCAGCCGGTGTAGTTATTGCTAATAAACCTATTATCGATTTAATTCCAATTATGGATATAGATAATAATAAAGTAACTCAATTTTCGATGGAATACATTGAAGAATGAGGATTATTAAAAATAGATCTGTTAGGATTAAGAACATTAACCATTATTAAAAAAATTGAAGAAAATATTAAACAAATTTTTGATCCTAATTTTGATTTTGAGCAAATACCTTTAAATGATGATAAAACTAATAAATTATTAACCAATGCTAAAGTTTTAGGTATATTTCAATTAGAATCACCTGGAATGATGGCAACTTTAAAAACAGTTCAAATCAATAATTTTGATGATTTAGTTGATGTTATTTCCCTTTATCGCCCTGGTCCTCTTTCAAACATTCAGGAATATATAAAAGTTAAAAATGATAAAAGTAGTTTTCATTCAATTAATCAAGAATATGATGAAATTATTAGCAAAACCAATGGAATAATAATTTACCAAGAACAAATTATGGAAATAATCCAAAAAGTCGCTAAGTTAAGTTTTTCAAAAGCTGATATTTTAAGAAGAGCTATAAGTAAAAAGAAAAAAGACGATATTTTAGAAATGGAAAAATTATTTTTAAAAGGTGCTTTAAAAAACAATTATAAATTAGATGTTGCACAAAAGATTTACCAGGAAATTGTTAAATTTGCTGAATATGGATTTAATAAATCTCATGCTGTTGCTTATGCTACTTTAAGTTATCGTATGGCTTATATGAAAGCTAGATATCCACTATGTTTTTACATAGGAATTATCTCTTTAACATATTCTACAGATTCTATTAATAAAATAGTAATGGAAGCAAAAGAATTGAAGTTTAATATTAATTCTCCTTCAATTAATAAAATATCAAGAGAAATTTATCATGATAAAAAAAATAATATGTATTTACCATTAACTTTTATTAAAGGGTTTGGAGAAGTTGCTAATAACAAAATATTAAATGATTTTGAAAATAATGGTAAATTTCAAGACTTTTTTGATTTTATTGCAAGAATGAAAACAATTAATATAAATAACTCAATTATTGATATTCTAATTGAATCAAATACTTTAAGAGATTTTGGAAATATGAATACTTTAATAAACAACAAAACAAAAGCATTATCTTATGCATCCATTGCTTCTTTTAAAGATACTAATACTAATGAGATTATGTTAGATAGCAAAATTAAAAAACCATTATTAGAAGTTTTTCCTGAAGATTTAGAGCTTGAATCTAAAAATGAAATTAAATATCTAGGAATGATTTTTAATGCTTTTGTAACTTCTAAATTTGAATCTCAAGATAAATTAATTAACTTAAAACCAGGTGTTGAATATAAAATTGCTTTATTAGTTACAAAGAAAAAGGAAATTACAAATACTAAATTTAAATCAACATCTTATTTTATTGAAGTTTGTGATTCTTCCGGAAAAGAAGAAATTTGGTTTAATAGTAAATATAAACATATATTTGATGAAATTAAAGTGAATACTATTGGATATGCAACAATTATTAAAAGTACAAGAAATAATAAAATCTACACAAATTTATATGAATGAAAGGTAATTGAATAATTATGAAAAAAATTTTATTAGTAGATGGTAATTTATTGCTTTTTAGATCTTTCTATGCGGCGCAAGTTATTGTGAAAGATCAACCCATCAATATGGGGATTCATTTATTTTTTAATACCTTCTTAGAAATATTTAAAAAAGAAAATTATCAATATGTATTTTTTGCTTTTGATGCTATCGGGCCTACATGAAGACACAATGAATATACTCAATATAAATCTGGAAGAAAAAAAGCGCCAGAAGATCTTTATAAATTAAAAGATATTATCTTTGAAATCTTAAAAACTATGAAAATTTCTTTTGCCGCTTTAAGTGGTGATGAAGCTGATGATTTAATTGCCACATTGTGCATTAGATATAAAAATGACTTTATTATAGATATTTTTTCAGAAGATAAAGATTTGTTGCAATTAATTGATAATAATGTAAATATTATTATGAAAAATAAAGATAAAAACATTAAAGATAAGTATGCAAAAATTAATATGGATAACTTCTATACAATATTTAATTTTTATCCAAAACAAATCCTTGATTACAAAAGTATAGCAGGAGATAATTCGGATAATTTGCCTGGCATAACAGGAATTGGACCAAAACAAACAATCGATCTTTTGCAAAGATACGAAAATATTGAAAATATTTATTTAAATATTGATCAATTAACACCAAAACAACAAGAGTTATTTAGCAAAAATAAAGAACAAGCATTATTGTGTAAAAGATTAGCTACTTTAAATACTAATGTAAATATGTCAAATGATTTAGATGATATGTTTATTAAAATTGAGAATATACAAAATGAAGAAGTTGTAAATGTTTTAAATAAATATTATTTAAAAAAAATTTTAAATATCATTAGTAATTTAAATAACAATTTATAATTATTTTGTATATGATGGAAAATGATAATTTAAATCAAAAGTTTGTAGATATACAAGCTTTTAAATATAATGGTGAACTTTATCGTCAATGAAATGGTGTTAAAGTTATAAGTGATGATAACAACTATGTTTGTTGTTTTTTATATAAAACAAAAGTTGTTGAAAATAAAGATCAAAAATGAATTATTAAAGAGCCTACACTTTGATTTTTTTCTAAGAAATATTTTTTCAATTTGACAATTCTATGAAGAAAAAGTGGACTTCACTATTACATTAATTTGGCAAGTCCTTTTTATTTTGAAGATAATACAATTAAATATATTGATTTTGATTTTGATGTCAAAATATATCCGGGAAAACCTTTTCAAATAGTAGATCATTATGATTTTGAAAGAAATAAAATTAAATGGTATAACTCAGATATCATTGATGTAATTTATCAAAATTTAATTGAAATAGCTAAAAAATATCAAAATAGAGAAGATATCTTTGATGAATATTATGTTTATCAAATATTTGAATCATTAATAATGATGAAAGAAATTGATAAAAAAAATTTTAACCACACAGATGATTAAAATTTACTTATTCTGGTATTTAAAATAAAATATATGGCGCGCCCGGAAGGACTTGAACCCTCAACCTTTTGGGCCGTAACCAAACACTCTATCCAATTGAGCTACGGGCGCATATGGAGGCACCAACCGGATTTGAACCGGTAATCAGGGTGTTGCAGACCCATGCCTTGCCGTTTGGCTATGGTGCCATTTTTTTCAAACTATATTTAATTCTTAATTATATATCAAGAACAACAAAATTAATGCTTGACTTCTAAGAATTCACCATTTAGAATTTTTGCTACCCCTCCTCTTTTGTGGTTTGGGCCAATATGTGTTGCTACATTTAATAATTTTATAGAACTATTTTTAACAGCAATTAAAGCTCCTACTTTATTTAAAGTAGTTGTATCATTTTCACTATCACCTATGTGAACAGTGTTTTCAATATTAATATTCAAAATATTAGCAATTAATTGTGCACCCTTCCCTTTTGTGGCACTTTTATCTGTAATTTCAATTATTTTGTCTCTTCCTGATGTTTTAACACTAACACCTGAAACCTCTTTGTGAATTTTTTCTGATAAGCTTCAAACTTTTTTTGCTCTAATTAAACCAGCAATAACAATTTTATTTACAACATTTTCCTTATATTGATATTTTTTAATTGGTTTTCATTTTTTTCTTCATAAAAATCTAAAAGGAGCAAATAATCAATAATTAGAATAAATTAAAAATTCTGAATTTATTGTAAATCCTAATCTCTGTTGTCTTGTAATATCTACAATTTTAGTTACTTGTTCTTTATTTAAAGTAATGTTCTTAATAACATTGCCTTCATCATCGACAATAAGAGAACCATTTTGACATATTGCATACTTAATATTTAGTAAATGCATAATTTTTTTTACTTTATTACTATATGATCTTCCTGTTGAAATAATAAATGGGATATCTTTTTGAATTACATGAATTGCCTCTATATTTTTTTTAGATATTTTTTTATTTCATTTATCAAATAATGTGCCATCTAAATCAATAAAGAAAGCTTCTACATTAAAAGTTCTATTATTTGTTGTGACTTGCATTTATTTTTTCTATAATCTCCACTCATGATTCGAAAGGTTGATATCCTAAAAATGATTCTATAATTTTATTATCTTTTGCAATTGCAATTGTAGGGGTAACTGATATTTTGAATTCTCTTGCTAATTCTCGATTTTCTAAAATATTAATTGATGCCACTGAACAAATATTTTCCTCTACTAATTTTTCTAAAACAGGAGTCAACATTAAACATGGACCACATGCTGGACTTGTAAAATCAATTAATAAAATGCCCTTATTAGATTTAATGATATTTTCTAATTCATTAAATGAATTTATTTCAAACATTTGTTTTTTCATATTCAAACTCTTTCTTAATAAATATTTTAATATGATTTTGCAAATAGTACAAAATTATTTGTAACTTCATTTGTCATAATACATTTATCTTCTTTGATATTAAATATATTAGATACTAAAATACATCTTGATGTTGCCAGTGTTTCTTCCTTAATTTTTTCTTCTCATTTAAATGAATCTTTAACGATCGGTACTACCACAAATTTTTGTTGTTTTATTAATTTTTTAAATTCTTCATAAGAATTACAATAAACCAAATTCTCTTTTAATCTTTTTTGAGAATTTTTATATAAGTTGTTATGTATTTCTTCTAATAAATTATTTACAAACAACAAAATGTTTGATATTTGAACTGGATATTTTTCTAATGTATCTCTTCTAATAACAAGAACTTCATTTTTTTCAATTTCTTTTGGCCCGATTTCTATTCTAATTGGAATACCTTCAATTTCTGATTGAGATGCTTTAAAACCAACCGATTTATTGCTATTATCTATTTTTGATGAAATATTATTATTTTGTAATAATTCCAAAATTTGTTTAGATATTTCTTTTACTTTTTCATTTTTATTAGCAAGAACTTCAATAAGAATAACTTTAATTGGAGCAATTCTTGGTGGCATTACAATACCTCTATTATCTCCATGACCCATAATAATTGCACCTATTGATCTTGTTGATAAACCTCAAGATGTTTGATAAACATTAACTAGTTTATTTGATTGATCTTTAAATGATACATCAAACATTTTAGAAAAATTTTGACCTAAATAATGAGAAGTTGCAGCTTGTAAGGCCCTTCCATCCTTCATCATAGCTTCAATAGTTCATGTTGTATCTGCTCCAGCAAATTTTTCTTTTTCAGTTTTCTTACCACAAATAACATCTAAAGCTAAATAATCTTTATAGAATTTTTGATATGTTTGAATCATATCTTCTGTAAATTTAATAGCTTCTTCTGCATTGCTATGTGAGGTATGTCCTTCTTGTCATAAAAATTCTGTACTTCTTAAAAAAGGATTAGTTGTAGTTTCTCAACGAACAACATTAGATCATTGATTATAAATTTTAGGTAAATCATTATATGAATTGATCTCAGATTTAAATAATTGAGCAAACAAAACTTCTGAAGTTGGTCTAACATAAATATCTTCATTTAATTTTTTGTCTCCAACTTTAGTTATGGTCGCCAATTCTGGAGCAAAACCTTCAACATGATCTTTTTCTTTACTTATTAAACTTTTAGGAATAAATAAAGGTAGATAAACATTTTGCGCTCCCTTTTTTTTAATTATTTCATTAAATACTTTTGTGATATTTTCTCAAATCCCATATGAGTTTGGTTTAAAAATCATTGTCCCTTTAACAGGACCATATTCAATTAAATTACCGTTTATTATTACATCTACATATCATTTAGCAAAATCTTCTTCAATTGGTGTAATTTGATTTATTAATTTCATAGATATAATTTTAACAAATTATAATAACAAAACAATACGAAATAAATATTTTATAATATTAAAAACTATGAAAAAATTTAAATGA
>SAMEA3663090__coassemble_299_pt1 | contig 18841 bp, 44 predicted proteins | sample SAMEA3663090__metabat2_low_PE_007 | metagenome-assembled genome bin SAMEA3663090 (sample SAMEA3663090) | pig gut metagenome | biome: pig gut; feature: pig-associated habitat; material: faeces | place: France | collected 2012
TATAATAATTATTATGGCTAAAAAAAGTAAATTAGAAAAGATTTTAATAACCACTTCAATTTGTCCTTTATTTTTATTACCTGTATTAATCAACAATAAAGATCAAATTTATTTATCATTTAAAAGCGCTATTAATAATGTAGATGAAAATATTTATCCTACAGCTAAAGTGGGTCCTCTTTATGATGTGCAAACTTTAAGAAAAGTAACCAATGATGCTGATGCAATTAATGTTTTGTTTTTGGGTGATAATTATGGTCCTAATGAAGATTCAAATACATTTTCAGATTTTATATATAAAAATGTTGTAATTCCTTGATTGTCAACAACTTATCCTAGCACTTATAATGATTATAAAAATCAAACTCATTTAAATCGAGGAACAAGAATACCATTTCAAACATATTTGAATGATAAAATTAATGTATATTCAATTCAACCCAATTTCAAAGAAAATAATAGTATTGTAAATAGTAAAGATACTTTTTTGGGTATGTATACTACATCAAGTTCATCTTCTTCGCATATTTATATGCCACTTAGTGGATATGCTAAAGTAAATGTATTAAATTATGATTTATCTAACAATTTTTTACAAGATGGTGGAATTACTACTCTTGCTACTACTGCAGTAATTAGAAATAAAGGAGATGGTAGAGCTAATGCTCCATCTCTTTATTTAGCCACAACTGCAAACCATTCATCAACTCACATTCATGAAATGGGACATTCAATATGAGGATTAGCTGATGAATATGATGGAAATCAACCAACTGGTGTAAATAGAATTCAAATAACAGATACTAGTGAAGAAAATATTTCTTGAAAAGAATTTTTAAATTTTAGAGGAGTTGGATTAGTACCAACTTCTACTCCTGCTACAAAAACAAATCAATATATTCCTTCAGGTGAGTGTACAATGTTAGATTCTCATGAACCTTCTTGAGATTTTTGTGAAGTTTGTCTTCATCAAATAATTAAAAGAGGAGTAAATATTACTCAAAATGAATATTTTTATATTGCTGATCCTCAATTAACAATTTCAGATAATCGACCAACATATTTAGATAGTGTATATTCTACAAGTTATTTACGGACAATAGAACTTTATGATTTTAATATTCAAAGAGGGAAAAATAAACATTTAGATTTTCGTACTGTTGTAGATAATATGACTACTAAACCAAGAAATATTAAACTAAGAGTTTATGTTTCAGGAAATGGTGGGCTTGAAGAATTTTCACAACCTTATCAAATAGAACCAGGAGAAATAAAACAATTAAAATTGATTACCTCTAATGCTTTGGGAGAAGTACAAGATGGAGTTAATAAAATTATTGGTGAAGTTATTGATAGTGATACAAATGAAGTATTAGCAACTAATTATGATCGTTTAAATTATTATTATTTAAATCAAGAATATTATTATGGTCAAAATTTTGGTAAAAAACTTCATACTGTTACCATTAATTTTTTAGATAGCAAAACAAATCAACCACTTCCAAATATTAAACCTTCTGTTTTAATCAAAAGAAATGGGGAAAAATTTAAATTAGAAAAAATTTTATTCAATGGATATCATTTAGATGAAACAAAAAGTAAAATTGATAATAAAGATATTACTATAAATGGACAAAATCTAGTATTTAATTATTATTATGATGCATTACCTTCTAAATCTTTAAAATTAAAATTAGTAGATGATAGCAATAAAGTTATTAAAGAAAAATTTGTTAAAGTGTATCAAGGTCAAAAATTTATTCCTAAATCATCAGATTTCTTCTTGTACAATTTGGAAACCCTTAATGATTCAAATAATGAAAATAATAATTGAAATAACTCAGTTATATCACCTGATCAAACATTCTTATATGAAGGAATAACTGATAATCAAACTGAAGTAATATATAGAATTAGTTCAGAATCTCCAACATATGTAATTGCAAAAGATATTGAAATAATTCAAGGAGATGATTTGCATTCTGCATTAATTAATGATGTTAATAAAAAATTCAAAATGGGAATTTTAGAACACGACTTTGTTACTAATGTCTATAATCAATCTATTATTTATTCTAATATAGATACATCCACACCAGGAGAATACTTTTTTGTATATTATTTTAAAAATAATATGGATATAAAAGAGTCACATCATTCTTTATTTAAAATTAAAGTAATTGTTAAAGAAAATCAAAATCCTAATTTTGTTGCAAATCCATTAGAAGCTGAAAAAAATAGATTACAAAGTTATAATTATTTATGAATTGATCAGTTGGAAAATTATAAAGGCTATATGCAAGATTTTGAAGCTATTAATCAAAATAATTTATTAACAAACATTAGTAATTTCAATTTAAATTATGATAAATTTAATTATGAAGTTTTAGAATTTAAAAAATTATATCCAAATGTAGGTGGTGAAACTTTTCTAGGATATAAATTCAAAATTAAAATTACTGATAAAACATCAGGATCATCAATAGTAACAGATTATTTTACTAAAAATATTTGATTAAAAGAAGGTGCTCCAATTACTCCACCAACTGAAGAAGTTCAAATGCAAAATGAAATTGATCGAATTAATTCTTTATCATTATCATTAAAAAATTCAACTTTAACTCAGGAACAAGTTAATAACATTAATCAATCTAACATTTTAGACAATGTTAATGGGTGAGTGCAGACATCAGGTTTTGCTTATGAAATAATTAATTTTAATAATTCAAATAATCAATTTACATTTAATATTAAAGTATCAAAAGCAAATGCAACTATAACTAAAACATCTAATTTATTTACTTTGTCTTATCAAATTAAATCAGAACAAACTGAACAAGAGTTATTGCAACAAGAAATTAATAGAATCAATAATTTAACTTTATCTTTAGCTAACAATACTTTTAGTCAACAAGAAATTGATCAAATTAACAATTCTAATTTTGTAAATAATTTATCAAATTGAAATTTAGTTACTTTAAATTCAAGTAAATACAACTATGAAATAACTAGTTTTGATAAAACAAATAATAAATTTACTTTTAATATTCAAGTTACTTTAATAAGTAATCCATCCATTTCTCAAGTATCAAATCAGTTTAGTTTAGATTATCAAATATCTACAAATATAAATCAAGCATTAAAAGAAGAAAAAAATAGAATTGATAATTTAAGTTTAAATAAACAAAAATTTAGTCAAGAAGAAATAAATGGAATTTTAAATGATCCAAGTAGTTTTACTCAATATCTAAATGATTGAAGTAACAATGATAATAAATTTGATTATCAATTCATTGTTAATTCTTTATCTCAAAATCAATTAAGCTTGATTATTCAAATCAAAGATAAAAATACTAATGAATATCAAAGTTCTAATCCATTTGTTTTAAATTATGAACCATCTAATATATCAAACAATAATAATACTGGTAGCTCAAATAATCTAACTACAGTTATTTTAGCTTCTACTTTAGCACCAGCTGGAGCAATAGCTGCTGGAGCTGTGGGAACTATTATTTATAAAAAGAAAAAAAGAAAATATTAGTTGGCGATAATATTGTAAAAATATCAATTAAACAACACTTGAAATAATAGTTTAAATTTTAAAAATATATTTTTAAATATATTTAAATTGTTTGCTATAATTGAAATGAAACTATAACTTTGAAGCATGAGGTTCTTGATACACGGAGAATAGTTGTCTATCGTGTATCATGCATTTATGTGGAGTTAGTTCAAAAAGAACAAAAGGAGACAACTAAATATAAAAATATGGAAAAAGTAAACATTAAATTATCTGCTTTTGAAGCTCCGTTAGTGGATCAAGTAGCGATGAAAATTGTTAGTGCTATTAAAGCAGTTGGTGCAAAATATAGTGGACCTATTCCACTACCTACAAAATATGAAGAATTTACAATATTAAGATCTGTACATATTAACAAAAAATCAAGAGAGCAATTTGAAAGAAGAACTCATAAAAGATTAATTGTCTTAAATAATTCTTCAAAAGATATTCTAGATAAATTATCAAGATTAGAATTACCAGCTGGTGTAAATATTTCAATAGCAATTAAAAAGTAATTAAAAAATAAAAAAAAGGTGGAAAATTATGAAAGGAATCTTAGGTAAAAAAGTTGGAATGACTCAGATTTATTCAGATCATGGATATTCAATTCCAGTTACTATTATTCAAATTGAAAAAAATATAGTAACAAAAGTTCTAACTAAAGAGAAAAATGGTTATACAGCTTTACAACTAGCAACTAGTGAGAAAAAAGAAAAACATTCTTCTAAAGCTTTAATAAATCATTTTAAAAAAGCTAATACAACTCCTAAGCGCTTCGTTAAAGAAATTCGTGACATGGAAGGTTATAAATTAGGAGATGAAATTAAACCTTCAATATTCAAATCAGGTGAATTAGTTGATGTTACAGGAATTTCAAAAGGTAAAGGTTTTGCTGGAACAATTAAAAGATGAAACCAACATATCGGTCCTAAATCTCATGGTGGAGGTGGAGGATCTCAGCCAGTTCGTCAAACAGGATCACTTGGAGATATTTCTGGTAATAAAGTATTTAAAGGTATGACAATGCCAGGACATTTGGGAAATGTTCAAAGAACTGTACAAAACTTAGTAATTGTTGATGTTAATGAAAGAGATCATTATATTCTAGTTAAAGGTTCTATACCAGGTCCTAACAAGTCTTTTGTGATTATTAAACAATCTGTAAAACAACTTCCAAATAAAGAAGAAATCAAATTAGTAAACTTCAAAACTGAAATTGAAAAAAATGAATTATTGGAAGAATCTAAAAAAGTTGGTGCTGAAATCAATGCAGATATGTCAGTAGCTGAAATGAAAGAAATTGTTGAAACAGCTCAAGCACAAAAAGCTCAAGAAGAGTTAGCTAAGGCTGAAGAAGCACAAGAAAATAATCATCATAAAGAAGAAAACAAACAAAAGGAAGGAGATAAATAATGCCAAGTACAACTGCTAAAAAAGTAAATACTAAAACAAGTACAACTAAAGCTAAAAAAGTTGTTGATAAACCTAAAAAAGCATTAAAAACTCCTGAATTAAAACCTTTAAATAACAGTGTTAAATTACCTAAAAATGTTTTTGAAGCAAAGATTAATAATCAAGCTATGTTTGATACTGTAATGATGGAAAGAGCATCAAGACGTCAAGGAACACATCGTGTTAAATCTAGAGCAGAAGTTTCTGGAACAGGAAAAAAACCTTGAAAACAAAAAGGAACAGGTAGAGCAAGACAAGGTTCTTTAAGATCACCTCAATTTGTAGGTGGAGGTAGAGCTTTTGGTCCAAAACCTGAAAGAAATTATTGTTTAAAAGTAAACAAAAAATTAAGAAAATTAGCATTCTTTTCAGCTTTATCATTATTGGCTAAAGAAGGTTCTGTTTTAGTTGATGATTCTATCAAAATGAAAGAACCAAAAACAAAAGAGCTATTAAAACAAATTAAAAATTTAAATCTTGAAGGTAGAAAAAGAATTGTAATTGTAACTTCAGATGAAAACATTTATTTATCTGCTAACAATATTCCAAATGTTGCAGCAATAAAATTATCTTCATTAACTGTAGAAGCATTGTTATGAACCGATGCATTAATATTAACATCAGAAGATGTCAAAAAATTAGAAGGGATGGCTAAATAATGGAATTAACACACATTATTAAATATCCAATTTTAACTGAAAAAACTTACCAACAAATGCAAGCAAATGTTTATACTTTTGCAGTTGACCGTAAAGCAACAAAATTTGAAATTAAAAGAGCAGTTGAATTTATTTTTGAAGTAAAAGTTGAATCAATTAATACATTTAATGTTCCAAGAAAACCAAAACGTGTTGGTAGATTCAATGGATTTGTTGCAGGGTATAAAAAAGCAATTGTTAAATTAGCTGAAGGTTCAATTCAAATACTTCCAGATGAAGGAATAGCTCAAGATGAAACATTAAAAGAATCAAATAATGATCAAATTAAGGCAAAAGTAAAAGAAATTAGTGAAGCTGAGAAAAAAGCAGCAGAAAAAATTAGAAAAGCTGCTGAAAGTAAAGCTAAAAAATCAACTTCAACAAAAGCAAAAGAAGTAGAAGATAAAAAAGAATCAGTCAATAAAGAAAAAACAAAAGAAAGCAAATAATAATTAAAAAAGCTTAGAAGAAAAAATTAAAAAATATTTTTAAGCAAAGGAGTAAGAGATATGGCAATTAAATATTTAAAGCCAACAACTAATGGTCGTCGTAACATGACAGTATTAGATTATAATAAAAATCTTAGTGGTCATAAACCAGAAAAATCTTTATTGACTATTTTACAACCACAATCAGGTAGAAATAATCAAGGTAAAATAACTACTAGACATAAAGGTTCAAGAGCTAAAAGAAAATATCGTATTATTGATTTCAAAAGAAACAAAGATGGAATCATTGGAAGAATAGCTTCTATTGAATACGATCCAAATCGTTCAGCAAACATTTCTTTAGTTGTTTATCAAGATGGAGAAAAGAGATACATTATCCATCCTAAAGGATTACAAGTAGGAGATACTATTGTATCAGGTTCAAATGTTGATATTAAAGTAGGAAATACATTACCACTTGAAAATATTCCAGAAGGTACATTTATTCATAATTTAGAAATTCAACCAGGAGCAGGAGCAAAATTAGCACGTTCAGCTGCATCATCAGCTCAAATTCTAGGAATGGATGAATCTAAAAAATATGTTATTGTTAGATTGAAATCTGGAGAAGTAAGAAAATTCTTACCAAAAGCCAGAGCAACAATTGGTGTTGTTGGTAATGAAGAACATTCATTAATTAATATTGGTAAAGCTGGTAGAAATCGTCATAAAGGAATTAGACCAACAGTTAGAGGATCTGTTATGAACCCAATTGACCACCCACATGGGGGAGGGGAAGGAAAACAACCTATTGGTAGAAAAAGTCCAATGACCCTTTGAGGTAAAAAAGCTCTTGGTGTTAAAACAAGAGATACTAAGAAATCATCAAATAAATTAATCATTAGAAGACGGAAAGGAGCTGAAAAATAATGGGAAGATCACTTAAAAAAGGTCCATTTGCAGATGACCATTTATTAAAAAAAGTAGAAGCTATTAATACAAAAAAAGCTCCTAAAAAACCTATTAAAACTTGATCGAGACGTTCAACAATTTTTCCAGAATTTGTAGGCTTAACATTTCAAGTTCATAATGGTAGAAAATTTATTGATGTTTATGTAACAGATGATATGGTAGGACATAAATTAGGAGAATTTTCTCCAACAAGGACTTATACAGGTCATGGGGCTGATAAAGGAAAGAAAAAATAATTTATGAAAACACAAGCTATTGCACAATTAAAATTACAAAGAATTTCAGCTCAAAAAGCTCGGCTAGTTGCTGATTTAATTAGATATAAAACATCAAAAGAAGCCCTATCTATTTTAAAAAATTCTAATAAAAAAGCAGCTCGTCTATTATTAAAATTATTACAATCAGCCATTGCAAATGCAATTAATAACAATGGAATGAATGTAGATAAATTATATTTATCAGAAGTATTAATTAATGAAGGACCTACATTGAAAAGATTTCAACCAAGGTCTCATGGAAGAGCTTATTCAATTTTCAAAAGAACATCTCATATGATCATTAAATTAGAAGAATTAAATTCTCAAGAAAAAAGTAATCAAAAATAATTAGGAGGTAAATCAATGGGACAAAAAGTTAATCCAAATGGATTCCGTTATGGAATTACAAAAGAGCATAACACAATTTGATATGCAGATAAAAAAGATTTTGCTAAATTACTTTTAGAAGACCAAAAAATTTACCAATATCTTGAGCAATTTACAAGAGAATATGAGATTGGAAATATGAAAATTAAAAGATTCCAAGATGGAAAAGTGATTCTTTATATTCATACAGCAAAACCTGGAGCAGTTTTAGGTCAAGAAGGAGCTAATGTTAAAAAATTAGTTAAAGACATCCAAAAATTCACAAGAAATAGAAAATTAGATTTAACAATTGAAGTAGTTGCAATTGAAAAACCAGCATTAAGTGCTAAATTACTAGCAGAAGAAATTGCTATTAAATTAGAAAATAGAGGTTCATTTAGAAATGCTCAAAAGCAAGCAATTCGTGATGCTATGAAAGCAGGAGCAGTTGGTATTAAAACTAAAGTTAGTGGTCGTTTAAATGGTGTTGATATGGCAAGATCTGAAGGATATTCAGAAGGCGAAATGAAACTTCATACTTTAAGACAAAATGTTGATTATGCAACAGCTACTGCAAGAACAACATATGGTGCTATTGGTGTAAAAGTTTGATTATCACTTGGTGATGTGAAAGAAGGTAAATAATGTTACAACCAAAAAGAACTAAACATCGTAAAACCTTCAAAATATACCATGATAAACAAAAAGCATATAAAGGAAATAAAGTTTCATTTGGTGAATTTGGATTACAAGCAAAATCTTCTGCTTGAGTAAGTGCAAGACAAATTGAAGCTGCAAGGATTGCTATTACAAGAAGAATGGGAAGGGAAGGAAAAGTTATTATTAGAATTTTCCCACATTTATCTTTAACATCAAAACCAATTGGAGTAAGGATGGGAAAAGGAAAAGGTAATCCTGAAAAATGAGTGGCTGTTGTTAAAGAAAATACTATGATGTTTGAAGTAAAAGGTGTTAGCGAAGAAATTGCAAAAGAAGCATTAAGACTTGGTGGACACAAATTACCAGTTAAAGTAAAAATTCTATCAAAAGAAGAATCTTTGGCAGAAAGTGGCGGTAAATAATGAAATTTAAAGATATTGAAAATAAATCAATTAATGAATTAAATGATTTATTAAATGATTTAAAAGCTGAATCATTTGCTTTAGGTTGAAAAAACAAAACTCAACAACAAGATCAAACTCATAAAATTAAATTAGTACGTCGTGATATTGCAAGAGTTTTAACTGCTATAAGACAACAAGAAATTAAACAAACATCATCTAATAATGTAAAAGAAAAAGTTGTAAAAACAACATCAACTTCAACTAAAAAAACAACTAGCACTAAAAAAGCAACATCAACAAAAAAAGCAACAACTAATAAAAAGGAACAAAAAGAGGTTAAATAATGGAACAACAAGTAAGAGTTAATAACAGAAAATCATTAAGCGGAAGAGTTGTTTCTACAAAAAATACTAAAACCATTATTGTTGCTGTTGATATCTACATCAAACACCCTTTGTATGGGAAACGTTTTAGAAAAACTAAAAAATTTGCTGCCCATGATGAAAAAGAATTAGCTAAAGTTGGTGATATTGTAAAAATTACATCTACTCGTCCTTATTCAAAAACAAAAACATTCCGTTTAGAACAAATTAAAGAACATGCGAAAGAAGGTAATTAATGGTTTTAGAACAATCTAGATTAGTAGTTGCTGATAATTCAGGAGCAAAAGAAGTCGGATTAATTAGAAATATTGGGGGTTCTGTTAAAAAAACTTCTAATATAGGGGATATTGTTGTATGTTCTATTAAAAAAGCTTTACCAAATGGAATGGTAAAAGAAGGTCAAGTAGTAAAAGCTGTTATTGTAAGATCGAAATATGGTATCAAAAGAAAAGATGGATCTCATATTAAATTTGATGATAATGCAGTAATTATTATTAAAGAAGATGGTACACCAAGAGGGACACGGGTATTTGGTCCAGTAGCTCGTGAACTAAGAGAAAAAGGATATTTAAAAATAGTTTCTCTTGCCCCGGAAGTTATTTAAGAGAAGGAGAAAATTATGAAATTGAAAAAAAATGACGAAGTAGTAATTATCTCAGGATCAGAAAAGGGTAAAACAGGTTTTATTACTAAAATTGATAAAAAAAATAATCGTGTTTTTGTAAAAGATATTAATAAAGTAGTAAGACATAGAAAACCATCTCAACAAAATACAGAAGGTTCTATTGAAACTAAAGAGGCATCAATTCATATTTCTAATGTTGCTTTAAAATCAAAAGAATCTAAAAAAGGATCACCAGTTGCTTCTAAAATTGGATATAAATTTGAAAAAGATAAAAAAATTAGAATTGATAAAAAAACAGGAAAGGAAATCTAATCTATGAAATCATCATTAGAGATTAAATATGATCAAGAAATTGTTCCTGCTTTAATTAAAAAATTTAATTACACTTCAATTATGCAAGTGCCTAAAGTTGAAAAAATTATTATTAATATGACTGCAGGAAAAGAAGTATCTAATTCTAAAGCAATTGAAGAAGTAATTAATGAATTGACTTTAATTACTGGTCAAAAACCATTAACAGTAATTGCTAAAAAATCTAATGCTTCATTCAAACTTCGTGAAGGAATGGCAATGGGTGGAAAAGTAACTATGAGAAGAGAAAGAATGTGAACCTTCTTATATGAATTAATTAACATTTCTATTCCAAGGATTCGTGATTTTAGGGGAGTAAATCCAAAAGCATTTGATGGACGGGGGAATTATGCTTTAGGAGTTAAAGAACAAATTATTTTCCCAGAAATATCATTTGATAAAATTAGAAGAATTAAAGGTCTTGATGTAATTATTGTTACAACAGCAAAAACAGATGAAGAAGCTTTTGAGTTATTAAAACTATTAGGAATGCCTTTTGCAAAGGTACAACAAAAATAATAGATAAAGGAAAAATATGGCAAAAAAATCATTAAAAGTTAAAGCAGAAAAACATCCAAAATTTTCTAGTAGAAAATACACAAGATGTCAATTGTGTGGTCGTCCACGTGCAGTATTAAGAAAATTTGAAATTTGTAGGATTTGTTTTAGAAAATTAGCTCACGAAGGAAAGATTCCTGGCGTGAAGAAAGCGAGTTGATAATTTATGGCATTTATAAATGATCCAATTTCAGATATGATTGTTCGTATCAAAAATGCAAATGCTAGAAAACACCCAACTGTTTCAATGCCTCATTCAAAATTAAAAATGAAACTTTTATCTATTATTAAAAACGAAGGATATATTACTAAATTTGAAGAAGTAGATTTAAATAACAACAAAAAAGAAATTGTAGTAACTTTAAAATACAAAGGGAATGAAAGAGTAATTACAGATATTAAAAGAATATCAAAACCTGGATTAAGAGTTTATGTTCCTGTAGAAGAAGTTCCACGTGTTCAATCAGGATTTGGGATTGCAATTATCTCAACATCAAAAGGATTATTAACAGATAAAGAAGCAAGAAAGGAAAATGTAGGTGGTGAAGTAATTGCCTACGTTTGATAAGATAGGAGGTATTAATGTCAAGAGTTGGAAATCGTATTCTTACTATACCTTCTGGAGTAACTTTAGAAAATAATCAAAATTTAATTACCATTAAAGGTCCAAAAGGAGAATTAAAAAAACAATTTTCTACATTAATATCAATTAATGTTGAAAATGATAAATTAACTACTATAAGAGCAAATGAAGAAAAACATACAAAACAATTACATGGAACAACTAATTCATTATTAGCTGGTATGATCAAAGGTGTTAGCGAAGGTTTTTCAAAAAAACTATTAATCAAAGGAGTTGGTTATAAAGCTGCTTTGGTAGGAAATCAAATTGAAATTCATGCAGGATATTCACATTCTCACAAAATTGCAATTCCTGCTGGAATCAAATTAGAAATTGCTAAACCAACAGAAATTGTAGTAACTGGAATTGATAAGCAGCAAGTTGGAGAATTTGCAGCTATTATTAGAAAAGTAAGAAAACCTAATGTATATTCTGGTAAAGGTATTATGTATGATGATGAGATAATTAGAAGAAAAGAAGGAAAGGCTGCGTCTAAATAGAGACTAAATTATGAAAGTAAATTCAAGAAATAAAGCAAGAATGAAAAAACATCTAAAAATTAGACAAAAAATTAGTGGAACAAGTAGTGTTCCAAGACTTTCTATTTATAAATCTCATCAAAACTTTTATGCTCAATTAATTGATGATACTAAAGGAGTTACTTTAGTAAGTGCTTCAACAATTAATGATAAAGAGTATAGTGGTAATGTGAAAGCAGCAGAAAAATTAGGACATGAAATGGGTAAAAAAATTAAAAATTTAAATATAAAAGAAATTGTTTTTGATCGTTCAGGATACATTTATCATGGAAAAGTAAAAAGTTTTGCAGAAGCTGTTAGAGCAGAAGGGGTGAAGTTCTAATGACATTTTTTAATCAAGATGAGAAATTAAATGTATCTCAAGAAGATCAACAACAAATTGATTCAACAGCTAGTTCAAATGTTGAATCTCAAGAAACTAAAGAAGTTGTTGGAAAAAGCAATAAAGCAAATGATAAATCTTCAAAAGAACATTTTGCTAAGAACAATACAGAATTTAGCAAAACTAAAAAAGCAAAACCAAGAGCTAAAGTTGAAAAAAGAACATCAGAATTTGAAGATAAAATTATTGATGTAGCTCGTGTTACAACAGTTGTTAAAGGTGGAAGAAGATTTTCATTTTCAGCTGTTGTTGCAATTGGTAATAAAAAGGGAAAAGTTGGATTAGGTCATGGAAAAGCAAATGAAGTACCTGATGCAATTAAAAAAGCATATAAAAATGCAGAAAATAATTTAATTGAAGTACCTATTGTTAATAAATCAACAATCCCTCATGAAGTTAAATCAAAATATTCAGCTAGTCAAGTAATTTTAAAACCTGCTCCAAAAGGAAAAGGTATAGTAGCATCTGGTACAATAAGAATTGTTGTTGAATTAGCAGGATATACAGATATTTATACTAAATCTTATGGATCAAGAACAAAACAAAATGCTGCTAAAGTGGCAATAAGTGCTCTAAAAAAATTAAGAACAGTAGAAAAATTAGCATCATTAAGAGACGTTCCTGTTGAACATATTCTAAAAAAATAGCAAAAAGGAGATTATATGAAATTACATAGTTTATCATCAAATCCTGGGGCAAGAAAAGAAAAACACCGTGTAGGTAGAGGGCATGCTGCTGGTAAAGGTAAGCAAGCAGGAAAAGGACAATCAGGACAAAATAAACGTCATGGACACCGTCCAGGATTTGAAGGGGGACAAACTCCTTGATTTAGAAGATTGCCTAAAAGAGGATTTAAAAATGTAAATCATATTGAATATCAAATTGTTTCTTTATCTTCTTTAGAAGCAAAATTTGATGCAAATGCTGTTATTGATTTTGATGCTTTATATCAATCAAAATTAGCTCGTAACAAAAATTTACCTATAAAATTATTAGCTAATGGAAAATTAACTAAAAAATTTACTATTAAAGTAAATGCTGCAAGCCAAAATGCGATTAAAATGGTAGAACAAGCTGGCGGAAAAGTAGAGGTAATTTAAAAGTGGGTTTTTTTAAAAAAACCTGATCAAATATATCATTTTTTTTCTCAAAAATATTTTTATTTTTCAATAAAAATGTCATTTTAAAACTTAAAGAAAAAGATTTATTAAAAAGAATTCTTTTTACTTTAATGATCATGATTATTTTTATTTTAATTGGAACGATAACTTTACCAGGAATTACCATTTCCAATTCAAGTGGATTTGATAATACTTCATTTTTAGGTATTATGAACACAATTGGGGGAGGAGGATTAAGACAATTTTCTCTTGTTTCATTAGGTATTAGCCCCTATATTACTGCTTCATTGGTGATGACTTTTGCTCAAACAAAGTTATTTCCACCAATTTATCATTTATATCAATCAGGTCCTGCTGGAAGAATGAAAATTAACTATATTACATATGCTTTAACATTTGTGTTTTCAATTGTTCAAGCAATTGTTATTATTCAATCTTTAAGTAATTCTTCAACAGGTCAATCAAGTTATATTAGCATTGTTGCAGAGTTTAACAATACATTCTTTATTTGAATTGTTTTACCTTTCATTTTAACTGCTGGAACATTCTTTTCAATTTTCTTAGCAGAACAAATTACAAATAAAGGGGTAGGTAATGGATCATCAATGCTAATTTTGGCAGGTTCAATTATTACTATTCCTACTTTATTTACTTCAGCATGAAGTTTATGAGTTCAATCTAAAACAGGAGAATTATTATTTAGAGGAATTGTTTATTTAATTGGATTTACATTATTATTTATTTTATTATCACTAATCATTTCTTTCGTATATCAAGCAGAAAGAAGAGTACCAATTCAACATACAGGTGTTGGTCGTTCAAAAAATATTAAAGACTTGTCATATTTACCAATTAAAGTAAATGCTTCAGGAATTATGCCAGTTATTTTTGCTTCTATGTTAATTACGTTCCCCATGTTGATTGTTAATTTAGTAAATCAATTTTATCCTTCTGAAGTTACAAGATGAATGAATGACAATTTTCAATTGAAGCAACCTATTGGTTTAACTTTATATGCTTCAGCAACATTTTTATTAACAATCTTCTTATCAATTCAACAATCTAAAATTGATAAAATTGTTGAAGATTTTAATAAATCATCTACTTTTATTCCAGGAATTACACCTGGTGAACAAACAGAAGATTATTTGTTCTCAATTGTAATTAGATTATCAATCTTTTCAGCTATTTACTTAACTATATTAGGTTCTTCACAATATATTGCAATTATTGCAGGTGCTCCAGAGTCTGTTGTAATTAGTGGTACATCAATTATGATTGTAATCTCCGTTTCAATTGAAACAATTCAACAAATTGTAGCAAGAAGAAAAGCTTTAAATTTATTTAAAACTAAGACTATTAAAAAAATGAAGGAAGCTGACAATTTAGTTGATTCTGAAGATCAAAGTTCAATTTTATGATAAATGAATTTAAGATAATAAATTAATTTTGTAAAGGAATGTTATGGCAAGAACAAATATTATTTTCTTAGGAATGCCCGGAAGTGGAAAAGGAACAATAAGTTCAATATTAGAAACAAAAGCTAATATTATTCAGATTTCTACTGGTGATATTTTTCGTGAAGAAATTAATAATAAAACAGAACTTGGTTTAAAAGTGAAAGCAATTGTAGAATCAGGATCATATGTACCTGATGATATTACAAATAAAATTGTAGAAAATAAAATAATCCAAATGCAAGCGAATAATCAAAAATTTATTTTAGATGGATTTCCAAGAACGGTTCAACAAGCAATGTTTTTAGATCAATTAAATTTTGAAGATTATATTGTAGTTTATTTAGATGTAGAAAAACAAGTTGTGATTGATCGTTTAAGTCAAAGATACTTTTGTAAAGTATGTAAAAAAAGTTATAATTTAGCATCTTTTAAATCTAAAAAGCATCCTTATTGTGAAAATGATGGTGAGTTATTAATTCAAAGAGTTGATGATCAACCAGAAGCTGTTAAAAAACGTTTAGATATTTATGAAAAAGAAACAGCTCCTGTTATTGACTTTTATCGAAGAAAAAATAAATTATTAACTATTACTCAGCATGATAATATAAATGAAACTATTGATAAAATATTAGATATAATATTCTAAAAAAATTATAGGTTTATATTAAAATAAAATGATTTATATTAAGTCTCAAAAAGAAATTGAATTAATTACAAAATCATGCAAAATCCTGGCTAGTGTAAAGAAAGTTTTAAAAGATGCTGTAAGACCAGGAATTTCATTAAAAGATTTAGATTCAATTGCTTATAATGAAATTATTAAAGCAGGAGCAAAACCATCTTTTTTAGGTTATCATGGTTTTCAAGGAACTATTTGTGCTTCTGTTAATGAAGAATTGATTCATGGTATTCCTTCATCAAGAATTTTAAAAGATCAAGATTTATTGTCAATCGATGTTGGTTTAATTTATGAAGGATATCATTCTGATAGTGCATTTACAATTTCAGTTGGTTCATCAAATGAAGAAAATGACAAACTAATTGAAGTTGCTCAAAAAGCTTTTGAAGCAGGTTTAAAAGCAATTAAACCTAATGCTACTATTGGAGATATTTCTTATGCAATTGGAGAATATATTGCAAAAGAAGGTTATTATACACCAAAAGAATTTTGTGGACATGGTATTGGAAGATCATTACATGAAGATCCTTATGTTTTTAATGAAGGAAAAAAAGGTAGTGGTCCTAAAATCCAAGATGGAATGACAATTTGCATTGAACCGATGATTTTACAAGATTCTAAAAAAATTAGAATTTTAAAAGATGGATGAACTGTAGTTGCTCAATCTAATAAAAAATCTTCTCATTATGAGCAAACAGTTTTAATAAAAAATGGGAAAGGAATTGTTCTTACAGAGAACTAATAATAATTAAAATTAATGGCTAAAGACGCAATAAAAATGGTTGGAAAAGTTATTAAATCTTTTTCAACAAGAGAGTATCAAGTTGAATTAGAAAACAAAATGACTATTAAAGCAACAGTTAGTGGAAAAATAAATTTACATTCAATAAGAATTTTACCAGGTGATATTGTGGATGTTGAAATATCTCCATATGATTTATCACAAGGTCGCATAGTTTTTAGACATAAATAAAATAAAGGAGGTCAAAACATGAAAGTAAGAGCTTCAGTCAAAACAATGTGTAAAGATTGCAAAATAATAAAAAGGAAAGGAATTGTTAGAGCTATTTGTGTTAATCCAAAACACAAGCAAAGACAAGGTTAATTATGGCAAGGATATTAAATATTGAAATTCCAAATAATAAACGTGTAGTTATTTCTTTAACATACATTTATGGTATTGGAAAAAGCTTATCTTCAAAAATATTAAAAGATGCTGGAGTTGATGAAAATATTAAAGTTGTTAATTTATCAGAAGATCAATTATCCGCAATAAGAAAAGAAGCTGCTAAATATATGACAGAAGGTGATTTAAGAAGAGAGATAGGAATTAATATTAAAAGATTAATGGAAATTAAAAACTATCGTGGAATTAGACACCGTAAAGGTTTACCAGTAAGAGGACAATCAACTAAATCAAATGCTAGAACTAGAAAAGGTCCTAGAAATACTATTGCAGGTAAGAAAAAGTAAAGAAGGAGTGTTAAATAATGGCTAAAAAGAATAAAAAAAGAATTGTCACTTCTGGAATTGCTCATATTCATTCAACCCACCAAAATACTATTGTTACTTTTACTGATTTACAAGGAAATGTATTTGCTTGATCATCTTCAGGTGCTATTGGATATAAAGGAACTAAGAAAAAAACTCCTTATGCAGCAGGTTTAGCAGCAGCAGCTGCTGCTGAAGAAGCTAAAAAATCTGGATTAAAAGAAGTAGATGTTAAATTAAAAGGAATCGGTCCTGGTAAAGAATCTGCTAAAAAACAAATTGAAGTATCTGGAATTGCTATTAAATCAGTAGAAGATGTAACTCCAATTCCTCATAATGGAACAAGACCACCAAAAAGAATATTAAAGAGACAAAAAAGGAGATAATTAAATATGGCAAAATTTTCAAAATTAAAATATAGTGAAATTAAATACAAAAAAATTGATGAATATAATAATTCATTTGTTGTGCAACCATTAGAAAGAGGGATGGCTAATACAATTGGTAATTCACTAAGACGTGTTTTATTATCTTCTATTTATGGGGTTGCTCCATTTGCGATAAAAATTGCTAATGTAACTCACCAATATTCTTCAATTGCAAATACAGATGTTGATGTTTTAACATTAATATCAAGATTATGTAAAATACCTTTTAAATATAATGAAGAAGTTTTTGGAGATAATTCTATTTTAAAAGTTTCTTTTAAATCTTCAAATGAAGGTCAAGTAACTTATAAAGATTTAGAATTACCTATGGGTGTTGAAATTGTTGGAGATTTAAATGTTCCTATTGTATTTTTATCATCTAAAAATGCTCTAGAATTTGATTTATTTATTAGAGCAGATTATGGATATTCAGATGAAGAAAAAAACAAATTATTTATTAATGAAAATAAAGCTAATATTTCTTCAAAATTAAAAGGTGAATTATTAGCTTGTGATTCAAATTTTTCTCCTATTAGAAGAGTGGCATATTATGTTGAAGAATTAAATTCATCTTCATACCACATTCAAGAAAAATTAGAATTAGAAATTGAAACTAATGGAACTATTGAAGCTAAAGAAGCTTTATCTCAAGCAGCTAAAGTATTAACAGCTCATTTAAACATCATTGGAAATATTGATTTAAGTCAAGAAGAAATTGATTCAATGTTTTCACATGAACACACAAGAAAAATTGAAGACAAATATTCTTCAATGACAATTGAAGATTTAGATTTAACAGTTCGTTCAACTAATGGATTAAGAAGAGCAAATATTACCAAAGTTAGCGAATTGAGAGAATTAACTTATTCCGATTTAAAAAACATCAACTCAATTGGTGAAAAATCAATTAAAGAGATCATTGATGAACTTGCAAAAATAGGTATTATTATTGATAAAGGAGATGATGAATAATGGCGAATCCTCATCAATTATTTAGAAGAAATGCTTCTTGAAGAAAAGGTGTAATCCGTTCTTTAACTACAGATGTTCTTCTATATGGGAGAATTACAACAACTGAAGTAAGAGCAAAAGAAGTGAGAAGATTTGTAGAAAAAATGATCACAAAAGGGAAAAAAGGAACTTTAGCTTCAAGAAGAGAAGTATGTGCATTTTTAAGACCTGTTTTTACAAAAGATAATGTATCAATTGATAAATATTTATTTGATACAATTGCTCCTAAATACAAAGATCGTCAAGGTGGTTATACTAGAATAATTAAATTACCTTCTCGTCAAGGTGATTCAACTAAGATGGCAATCTTAGAACTTGTATAATTAATTATTGATTTATAAATATAATTTATTAAAGTTTTTCTCTCTTGCAAACAAGCTAAAAATTTT
>SAMEA3663090__coassemble_385_pt1 | contig 15640 bp, 31 predicted proteins | sample SAMEA3663090__metabat2_low_PE_007 | metagenome-assembled genome bin SAMEA3663090 (sample SAMEA3663090) | pig gut metagenome | biome: pig gut; feature: pig-associated habitat; material: faeces | place: France | collected 2012
AAATAAATTATGAAATATATAAATTATTTAAAAAATAAAAATTTAACCAAAACCACAATAGATATTTACATTAAGCAATATCAAAAATGATATTTATATTTAGGCGATAGAAAACCAAATAAAACATTATTTGTTAAATATATTAACAACTATGCTAAAACTCATCAACCTAATAGTGTCCATTTAATTTATTCATCATTAATTTCAATCTTTAAATTTGAGAAGAAATGAAAATTAATTAATCAATGTAAAGATATTAAATTACCTAAAATGCAACAAATAAACAGAAAAATAATTTCATTACAAGAGTATGAAAATGTCAAGAACATAGTTAAGCTTAACAGTAAAATTGAAAAAAGGAATTGAATTATCTTTTCCTTTTTATTTTTAACAGGAGTTAGAGTAAGTGAATTATTAGAATTTAACAAAAATAAAATATATGACGAAAATAAATTGAAGATAAAAGGCAAAGGAAATAAAATTAGGGTAATTTTCTTAACTAAATATTTACAAGAATTATTAACATCTTGAAAAGCAAATAGAATACCAATTAATTCTAAAAATAAATTAATAACTATCAAACAAATTAATACAATTGTTAAAAAAATATCTAATAAATATTTTAATAAAGAATTAACACCACATGGATTAAGAAGAAGTTATGCTACTAATTTATTAAAGAATAATGTTAATATAGAAATTGTAAAACAAACTTTAGGTCATTCTAACATTAATACAACATCTAGGTATATCCAAATTAATGAAGAAGATATATATCAAGAGATAACAAAAATTATGAATTAATATTAACGGTTTTTCTATTTATAATAATCTTGCATAAACGGTATAGTTGCTCTTATTGTTCTAGTGCGTAAAAATAATAGAGTTTCTATCAAAAATGTATCAACTGATTTGCAATAGTTGATGCATTTTTTAAAATTGTAATTTTATAAATAGTTAAATTGATTAATTCCATAAAGTTGAAATATATAAATCTAATTTTAAAAAATTAGTTATTTATTAATGTTCAATTAATGAATATTAATGGAAATAATTTAAATCCTTTTGTTAAATGAGTTGGCGGAAAAAGAAATGTAATTAATAAGTATTTAAAGAATTTCTTTCCTAGCACTTTTAAAACTTATATTGAACCTTTTGTTGGTGGTGGAGCTGTATTTTTTTATTTAAAACCTCAAAAAGCAATTATTAATGATATTAATAAAGAATTAATAATTACTTATAATGTTATTAGAGATAATAAAGACTTATTAATAAAAGAACTTAAAAAATATAAAAAACAGCATTCTAAAGAATTTTTTTATAAATTAAGAACAAAAGAATTTAAGAATGATATTAAAATAGCTGCTAGATTTATTTATTTAAATAAATCATGTTTTAATGGAATGTATAGAGTTAATAAAAATAATGAGTTTAATGTTCCTTTTAATGGTAAAGATTCTGAAAAATTAAATTTATTTGATTCACAAAACTTAGATAATATTTCTTTGTTTTTACAAAAAAATAATATTGAAATTTTGAACAATGATTTTGAATATGTTTTAGAAAAATCTCATAAGGGAGATTTTGTTTTTTGTGATCCTCCTTATGATTATGAAAATAATAAGCATGGTTTTGATTCTTATACAAAAGATTCATTTGGTCAAGAAGGACAAATAAGATTAGCTAATTGTTTAATAGGTCTTGATAAAAAAGGTGTAAAGTGAATGATGACAAATCATAATACATCTTTAATTCAAACTTTATATAAAGATTTTCAAATTATTCCTATTGTTACAAATAGAAACATTAATTCAAAAGGTAATAAAAGAAAAAATTCAGGAAAAGAAGTGATTGTAATAAATTATGAAAAATAATATAAATAATTTTTTGAAAACATTAGAGAAAACAAATATTGAATTAAATGATTTAATTGACATTGATAAAATAATTGAAATTATTGATGAGATGCAAATCAAATTAAATACTTTAAATTACATTATTTCTTCTAATCAAATGGAATTAAATAGAAAAATAGAAAAATTATTTGCTTCTCAACCTGAAGTATTTTCTATATTACCTTATTTGGTGGCGATATCTAAAGATAAAATTAAAAAAAATGATTTTGTTTTTAAGCTAAATAATGAGATTTATAAATTAAATGAATTTTTAAATTCATCCAAATCTATCATTACTTTTTTAGAATTAACAGGATTAAATAAATTAATTCTTGAAGGTAAAATAAAAAATTTTGTAGATTTTTTAACAGGAATTGAAGTTGGTTTAGATACCAATGCTAGAAAGAATAGAATAGGAACCAAAAACGAAAAAGAAATTGATCAAATCATTACTAAAGCTTTTTCTAAATATCAATATATTACTATTGATAGACAATTAATTTTAGAAGAATTCAAAAATACAAATCTTCTAAAAAATAAAAAAATAGATTTCATTATAACAAATCAATTAAATAATAAAAAAGTAATCATTGAAACTTCTTATTATAATTCTTCAGGTTCCAAAATTATAGAAACAGCTAAATCATTTGAAAATCTTAATAAAATTATTAAAGACATTGAAAATTATTATTTTTTATGAATTGCAGATGGCGGCGGAATAAATTCTAATGGTTCTTTTATTACGAAAAATTCAGAACAATTTAGTTTTGTTAAAAATAAAAATAATTTTATAGATTCAATTAAAGAAATTTTAGAAATAAAAGATTAAAATAAAATTTTATTATGAAAAAATATGAAGAATCTTTGTATCGCCAAGGCTATAAAAATATAGCTGGACTAGATGAAGTGGGTAGAGGATGTTGAGCAGGACCTTTAGTGGTTGCGATTTGTGTTTTGCCAACTTCATATTGCAATTCTAAAATTAAAGATTCTAAAAAATTATCTGTTCATCAAAGAAATATACTTTTTGAAGAAATAATTAAAGTTGCTCTTTTGGTTGATTGAATTATTTTTGAACCTTCTTATGTTGATGAACATAATCCTAAAAAAACTTCTATTATTGGAATGGAACAATTAATAAATAAACATCAAAAGAATATTGATTTTTGTTTAATTGATGCTGAAAAAATAAAACAAACATCTATTCCATTTTTATCTATTATTAAAGGAGACAATCTTTCTCAATCAATTGCAGCAGCATCTATTGTTGCAAAAGTAATAAGAGATCGTGAAATGGATAAATTAGATCATTTGTATCCTGAATATAAATTTAGCAAAAATAAAGGTTATGGAACAAAAGAACATCAAATAGCTCTCATGAAAAATAAACCCATTTTTAATGTTCATCGATTTTCTTATAAACCAATTAAAAAAATATTAGATTATAATAATAAACTATAAATATTATTGTGAAATCACATTAATTGAAGGATTTAGAAAGGAATGATACATGAAAGTTCTTGTTACAGGTGGAGCAGGATATATTGGATCCCATGCAGTTTATTTATTAATAGAAAAAGGCTATGATGTTGTAATAATTGATAATTTATCAAAAGGTTTTGAATCAAATGTTCATCCTAAAGCCAAATTTTACCAAGTTGATATTAGAAATCATGATGAAGTAAATAAAGTTTTTGAAAATGAAAAAGATATTGAAGTAATTATGCATTTTGCAGGATTAATAGTTGTACCTGAATCTGTAGAAAAGCCTTTAGAATATTTTGATGTTAATACAAATGGTGTTTGAAATCTATTGAATATTGCTAAAAACTATAATGTTAAATCATTTATCTTTTCTTCAACAGCCGCCGTTTATGGAGAACCTAAATCTATTCCAATCAATGAAGATGATGAAAAAAATCCAATTAATCCATATGGACAATCAAAATTAGCTGCTGAATATTTAATTCAATCATGAGCAAAAGCTTTTAATCGTCAATATGTTATTTTTAGATATTTTAATGTTGCCGGAGCTCATGAAAGTGGAAAAATAGGAATTAAAGGAAAAACTTTAACTCATTTATTACCACTTGTAATTTCATCTGCTTTAGATTTATCAAAAACATTTTATATTTTTGGAAATGATTACGAAACTAAAGATGGAACTTGCGTTAGAGATTTTGTTCATGTTAATGATTTAGTAAATGCTCATGTTTTAGGTATGGAATGATCATTAAAAAATAACAAGAGTGATATTTTTAATTTAGGAACTAGTCAAGGATTTTCAGTAAAAGAAGTTTTAGATAAATCAATTGAAACTTTAAAAATTAATATTAATTATCAAATAGGGCCAAGAAGAGCAGGTGATCCTGGTCAATTATTTTCAAACAATGAAAAAGCTACTAAGATTTTACATTGACAACCTTCTTATTCATTAGAAGAAATAATTAAAAGTGAATATCAATTTAGAAAAAATAATAAGTAATAATTTATTCAACAATTTTGTCATAAACAAAATTTATGTCTAGATTAATTTTAATATTTTCCATAGCTAAACTACCACTTTGATTTTTTTTGTAATAATCCTCTTTTTTTAGGAAATTAGTTCAATCTGAATTTATTGAATAATTAAAATTATCAGATTGACTTAAACACAATTCTAAATAAGATTGATAATTGTTATCATTTTCATTAGCACTATAAAAATCAAATAAAAATAATCTTCTACTTTTATCTTTAGTTGCAAAACCAGAATTTACAGTTTCCTCGCTACCATTATAGTAAACATTTGAAGGTAAAACAATGGTTGAAAATTTTTTATTTATAGCATCATAATACAATTTTGTTGATTGATATGAATATTGATTAGTTGTTAATTCTTTTAATTCCAAATTAGTAATTTTTCTAATTTCTTCTCTTTGGCTTCTTGATAAATTATTTTTATACATAATTGATTTACCTGTGCTACCACTTACCATTTTAGTGTTAGTTTCTTCATCACTTGTTCAAAAATCTATTTTAAAATTCAACACATAATAACTGTTATTTCATAACACTTCTTTTAAAGTTAATGTTTTATCAATTGCCCCTTCATTAACATTTATAACTGATATATTAAAATCAAAAGTATTTATATAAGCTTTCAAATTATTATAAGTTCGATCATCTAAAGTAATTTTGTCATCATCTGAAACTAATTTATTACTTAAAAAAGTTCCAAAGTTTTTTATATCTTCAGAAAGAATTAGTTGTGATGTAGAACCATCTTCAGATGTTGGGTTTTTAATTGCTTCTCACAATAAATAAAAACAATATATTTTCATTAAATAATATTTTTTCTCATCATCTTTTATTTGTTGATTAATTTTGTTTTGTAATTCTTCAATAGTTAAATTAAAAAAACTATTTTGAATTTCATTAGCACCTGATAAATTTCAAATTGTTGAATATAAAATATCATCTGAAGTAGAAACTTGATATTCATTATTTTGTGATGAACAAGATAGAGCAATTGAAATAGGAGATAATATAACAATTGCACTTGATATTTTTAAAAATTTCGCTTGTAAAAATTTCATATTGTTAATTTTATCATTTAAAATTTAATGTATAACATTAATTTTTGGAGAAAATATGGGTTTTTTTAAAAAGTTAAAAGAAAGATTATTTGGTGCAAAAGAAAAAGATGATACTAAAGATGAGCAATTTGATCAAAATGAAATACAAGAAGAAAACAATGATGAACTTATTGAAGTAGAAAAAGAAGAAATAACTAAAGAAAAAGAGATTACAAAAGAAGAAATCAAGTTAATTAAAAAGCAAGAAAAATTAGCAAAAAAAGAAAAAAAAGAACTTAATAAACAATTAATTAAAGAAAAGAAAATTAATAAATATGTTGCAGGTTTATCAAAATCTGGAACTAATTTAACTAAAAAAATTAGAGAATTACAATCAAACCATAATCAAATTGATGAAGAATTTTTTGAAAAACTAGAAGAGATATTAATTATGTCAGATATTTCAGTATCTCAAGTGTATTTAATATTAGAAGAAATTAAGAAAGAAGTAAAAGCTGAAAATATAACAGATAAAAATTTAATTAATGAAATTATCGCAGATAAAATGTTTGTTATTTATGCCAATCAATCAACAGTTAATACTAAATTAAATTTAGATCATTCTGGATTAAATGTTTTGCTAATGGTTGGAGTAAATGGTTCTGGTAAAACAACATCTATTGCCAAAATTGCCAACAAGTTAGTTTTAGAAGGAAAAAGAGTTATATTAGCAGCTGCAGATACCTTTAGAGCAGGTGCTGTTGAACAATTGAAAATATGAGCCGAAAGATTAAATGTAGATATTGTTTTACCTGATAAAGAAGGAGCAGATCCTGCTTCTGTTGTTTATAAAGCATTTGAAAAAACAAAAAACAATGAATATGATGTTTTAATAATTGATACTGCGGGGAGATTACAAAATAAAATTAATTTAATGAATGAGTTAGCTAAAATTAATACAATAATTCAAAAGTTCATTCCGGAAGCACCTCATGAATCTTTATTAGTTTTAGATGCTACAACAGGCCAAAATGGAATATTACAAGCAGAAGCTTTCAAAGAAGTTACACCAATATCAGGAATCGTATTAACTAAAATGGATGGAACATCTAATGGAGGAATTATTTTATCAATTAAAGATAAATTAAATATTGATGTTAAATTGATTGGATTAGGAGAAAAAATGGATGATTTACAAGAATTTGATTTAGATGCTTATATATATGGTTTAACAAAAGGATTAATGGAAAATAATGAAAAATAAAAACACTTCATTGGAATTAAGAGAAGAATATATTAAAGCATTTCAAAAGTATTCACATGTTTTAACTCAAAATCAATATCAAATTTTTCATCTTTACTATATAGAAGATTTATCTTTATCAGAAATTGCTAATATTTTGGCAACAACAAGAGCTAATGTTCATGATACTTTAACCAAAGCAAGAAATAATTTAAAGCCATTTTTATTTATAGAATAATTGCTATACAAAAATAATAAATTATTTTTTTGATACACTAGGATGAGTTGGTATAATATAATCATAATTTTTATTTTTTAGAAAGGAAATAAATGCCTACAATCAATCAATTAGTAAATCACAGTAGACAAAACAAAATTCGTAAAACTAATGCTCCTGCATTATCTTTAAGTTTTAATTCATTACACAAAAAATTCACAAATAAACCCGCTCCATTCAAAAGAGGTGTTTGTACAAGGGTTGCAACAATGACTCCTAAAAAACCTAACTCAGCTTTACGTAAATATGCAAGGGTTAAATTATCAAATGGAATGGAAGTAACAGCATATATTCCAGGAGAAGGACACAATTTACAAGAACACTCTGTTGTATTAATTAGAGGTGGTAGAGTAAAAGACTTGCCCGGGGTTAGATACACAATTGTTAGAGGTACACAAGACTTAGCAGGTGTTAATAATAGAAAACAAGCAAGATCTAGATATGGGGCTAAAAAACCTAAAAAATAATATGTAATCTTTATTTGATTTAAATTGATTTAAAACAATGAAAATAATTATTTAAAAGGAGAAAAAGAATGTCAAGAAAAAGAAAAGCACCTATAAGAGAAGTTTTATCTGATCCTATTTTTAATTCAAAAATAGTAACTAAATTAATTAATACAATTATGTTAGATGGAAAAAAATCTACAGCTGAAAGAATTTTATATTCAGCTTTTGAAATAGTTAAAGAAAAAACAAATGAAGATCCTTTGGTTGTATTTCAAAAAGCAGTTGAAAATGTAACTCCACTATTAGAGGTAAGAACAAGAAGAATTGGTGGAACAAACTATCAAGTTCCTTCAGAAGTATCAGCAAGAAGAAAACAAACATTAGCATTAAGATGATTAATAAACTATGCAAGAATTAGAACTGAAAAAACAATGGATGTTAAATTAGCTAATGAAATTATTGAAGCTTCAAAAGGGACAGGAGGAGCTGTTAAGAAAAAAGAAGATACACATAAAATGGCAGAAGCAAATAAAGCATTTGCTCACTTTAGATGATAAGGTTGCGTGATTAAAATATGGCAAGAAAATATGAATTAAAAGATTATCGAAACATTGGTATCATGGCTCACATTGATGCTGGTAAAACAACAACAACAGAAAGAATATTATTACATACTAAAAAAATTCATAAAATTGGAGAAACACATGATGGTGGTTCTCAAATGGACTTTATGGCCCAAGAAAAAGAAAGAGGAATTACAATAACCTCTGCTGCAACTTCAGCCTTTTGAAAAGGTAAAAGAATTAATATTATTGATACTCCAGGTCACGTTGATTTTACAGTTGAAGTAGAAAGATCATTAAGAGTATTAGATGGTGCTGTGGCTGTTTTGGATGCTCAATCAGGAGTAGAACCTCAAACAGAAACTGTTTGAAGACAAGCAACTAACTACCGTGTTCCAAGAATTGTTTTTGTTAACAAAATGGATAAAGCTGGAGCAAATTTTGAAAAAGCAGTTATTTCAGTTAGAAAATTACTTGGTGGTAATTGTGTTCCTATTCAATGGAATATTGGAGAAGAAAGTAATTATACAGGTCATATAGATTTAGTAGAAATGAAAGCTTGAGAATTTGATGGTCAACCTGAAGAAAATGGTAAAGAAATTCCTATTCCTTCTCATTTAGAAGAAGTTGCTAAAATCAAAAGACATGAATTAATTGAAGCAGTAGCAGATTTTGATGAAGAATTAATGATGGAAGTATTAGAAGGTAATTTAGATATAGATGCTGATCGTCTAAAACAAGCTATTAGAAAAGCAACTTTAACTTCTGAATTTTTCCCTGCAGTATGTGGTACAGCTTTTAAAAATAAAGGTGTAAAAGCAATGATTGATGCAGTTGTTGATTATTTACCTTCTCCAATTGATGTTCCTCCTATTACAGCTCATTTAGATGATAAAACATTTGAAGTACCATCTTCAGATGATCATGATTTTGCAGCTTTAGCTTTTAAAATTATGAATGATCCATTTGTTGGTTCTTTAACATTCTTTAGAGTTTATGCAGGAGTTTTAGAAAAAGGTTCTTATGTTTACAATTCAACAAAAGGCGAAAAAGAAAGAATTGGCCGTATTTTAGAAATGCATGCTAACCAAAGAGAAGAAATAGATGAAGTAAGAGCTGGAGATATTGCAGCTGCTGTTGGATTAAAAGCTACAACAACTGGAGATACTTTGGTTGGTGAAAAATCACCTAAATTTGTTTTAGAAAAAATGCAATTCCCAGAACCAGTTATTTCTCAAGCTTTAGAACCTGCTTCAAAAGCTGCTACAGAAAAATTATCATTAGGATTACAAAAATTAGCTGCAGAAGATCCTACTTTTAAAACATACACAGATGAAGAAACTGGTCAAACAATTATTTCAGGAATGGGAGAATTGCACTTAGAAATTATTGTTGATCGTTTAAAAAGAGAATTTGGTGTAGAGGCAACTGTCGGAGCTCCTCAAGTTGCTTATCGTGAAACAATTACTAAATCAGCTGATGTTGAAGGAAAACACATTAAGCAATCTGGTGGTAAGGGTCAATATGGTCATGTTTGAATTAAATTTGAACCTAACAAAGATCAAGGATTTGAATTTGTAGATAAAATTGTTGGAGGTAAAATTCCAAAAGAATATATTAAATCTATTCAAAAAGGACTAGAAGAAAAAATGGAAATGGGAGTTCTTGCAGGATACCCTGTTATCGATTTAAAAGCAACATTATTTGATGGATCATACCATGATGTCGATTCTTCAGAAATGGCTTATAAAATTGCTGCTTCAAAAGCTTTAACTGCAGGAAAAGAACAATTAGGGTTTGTTTTATTAGAACCAATTATGGATGTTTCTGTTATTGTTCCTGAAGAATATTTTGGAGATATTATGGGTGATATTTCTAGAAGAAGAGGACAAATTAAAACAAATGAAACAAGACAAGATGGAGCTAGTGTTATTAAAGCAGATATTCCTCTTTCAGAAATGTTTGGATACTCAACTGACTTAAGAACAATGACATCAGGAAGAGGTAATTATCAAATGCAATTTGATCATTATGAAAAAGCTCCTAAAAATATTTCTGATGAAATTATTAAAAAAAGAAATATTAAGTAATAACAGTTTAATTAAATATAAGATAACTACAAATAGTAGTTATTTTTTTTAATTTTCATTTTTTCTTATCTAAAAGTAACAAATCAGTAGTTGAAAAGGATTTTTTAATATAAAAAATCATAATCTAACCATCAATAATTTGATTAACTTTTAGCGTTGTATTCTGATTTCAATTTGGAAAAGATGCTTTTTTAAAGCATTTTTTGTATTCTAATATTAAATTTTGCATTCTTTAATGAACTGATTTATATCAAACAAGACTAAAATTAGATAAATTTATAATTTATCTAAATATTTTTTATTAAAAACTCCAATATAAGGAACATTTCTCATTTTTTCTTTTATATCTAATCCAAATCCTACTAAGAACTTATCTGGAACTTCAAATCCATATATATCTGGTTTAATATCCGCTTGTCTTCTTGAAGGTTTATTTAATAGAGTCATAATTCTAATAGATTTTGGGTTTCTAGATTCAAATCCTTTTTTAACTTTATATAAAGTAATTCCACTATCTATAATATCTTCAATAATTAAAACATCTTTATCATAGATATCTACATTTAAATCCATAACTAATTTAACATTACCTGTTGATTTAGTATCACCAGAATATGATGATGCAATAATAAAATCTAGCATATGTTCTACTTTAATATCTTTAATTAATTGAGCCATAAAAGGAATCGAACCTTTTAATAAACCAACTAAAATTAAATCTTTGGAACCTTTATAAGTTTTATTAACTCATGAAGCAAGTTCTTTTATTCGTTTTTCTAGTTGTTCTTGTGTAAATAATATTTCTTCAAAACGAGGATCTTTTTTTACTGAATTGGCCATAATATTCTTTTTTCTTATGATAAATTTATATTAATTATATTAATTTGTTAACAAAATTTTACATATTTAAACATTATTTTCATATAAAATATAAATTTATGAAATATAAAGATGAAATTTACAAAATAATTCAATCAAAAACTAATAAATCATTTAATGATAATACTGTGATTAGAGATTTAGGATTAGATTCAATTGATATGGTAGAAATGATTGCCGATTTTGAAGATAATTTTAATATTACTATTCCTTCAAATAAAATTAATGATGTTAAGACAATAGGTGATTTATTAAATGTTTTAGAAGAAATTTCTAAATAAAATTGATAAAATAAAGTATTACATAAGTATTACATGAGCATAAGGGTGTAGTTCAATTGGTAGAACAGCGGGCTTCAACCCCGCATGTTGTGGGTTCGAGTCCTGTCACCCTTGCCATTTTTTTTATCTTTTTTTGATTTTATTGTATAAAATTAATAAAAATATTAAGGAGTAAAAATGGTTGGATTTATCTTGACAATAATACTTTTTATTATTTCTTTTTTAATGATTATTATTGGTTTTTTAATGGCACCAGATTCTAATTCATTTACAGGAGCTCTTGTTGGTTCTTCAGATTTGAAATTATTTTCTCAAACAAAAGAACATGGATGAAAGAAATTTTTAAAATGATCATTGATCATTTTAGGAATTATCATTTTTATTATTACTTTATTTATAAGAATATTTATTAAATAAGAAACAATATATTTATGTTTGAAAATTACCAGCAAAAAATTTTAGAATACTTAAAAAATAAAAAATCATCATCTTTTTTAGATATTGTTAAATTTTTAAATATTAATCCTAAATATAATCGCGCCTTTAGTGATTATCTTTTTCAATTAAAATCAAATGGAACTATTGCATTTTCTAAAAAAAGAAATCAATATTTTATTCCTAAATTTATTGGTAATTTTGATGTTGAATTAAAAGTAACAGGTCAAGGAAAATATTTTGCATTTGCTAAATTGAATGATAATTTAGATATAAAAGTAATCATCTTTAACAATCATTTAAATGCTTTAAAAGATGACAATATTAATATTAATGTTTATCAAGATATTGATGATCCTAATTTTTATTTTGCAATTGAGGTAAAAATTAATCATCGTAAAACTAAATTTATTTATGCTGAAATTGATAATAATTTAGATTTAAAAATCATTTCTAATAATTTAAATAATTATCAAATTATTTATGATAAATCATCATTAGAAAAAAATACTTATGCAAGATTTAAGATAGACAAAATAGAACAAAATAATATTTATTTATTAATCGATAAAGTTTTAGAATCTATTAGCAAACCATATTCTGATATTAATTTATTAGTAGATATTTCAGGTATTAAGCAAACGTTTTCCAATGAAGTATTACAAGAAGCTGATTTAATTCCTGATCAAGCAAAAATTACTAATGAATTTAATCGTATAGATTTAACATCTAAATTAATTGTGACTATAGATGGGGAAAAAACAAAAGATTTTGATGATGCAATTTTAGTTGAAAAGAATAATGAAAATTATATTTTATATGTTTCTATTGCAGATGTTGCTTATTATGTTAAAGAAGATAGTCAAATTGATCTTGAGGCCAGAAATAGAGGATGTTCAGTTTATTTGATAGATAAAGTTATTCCGATGTTGCCTGAAAAATTATCAAATGGAATTTGCTCTTTAAATCCAAATGAAAATAGATATGCAATTACATTAGAAGCAGAAGTTAATAAACAAGGTCATATAATAAATAAAAAAATATATCCTTCAATTATTAAATCAAAATATCGTCTAACTTATAATCAAGTAGCAAACAAAGAAAATGATGAAATAATTAAAAATGATTCAGAATTATTAAAAATGCTAACAATTGCTTATGAATTAAGTGATATTATTGGTAACAATAAATATCAAGAAGGCTATATTGATTTTGAGATTGAAGAACCTGTTATAGAATTAGATAAAACAACTGGAAATGTAATTGCAATTAAAAAAAGAGAAAGATTGTCTTCTGAAATATTAATAGAGAATTTCATGGTTTTTGCAAATGAAGTAGTATCTAAAACCATTGCTGATTTAAAAGTTCCTTCTATTTATCGAATTCATGAATGCCCAGATGTTGAAAAAGTACAAAATTTAAATCTATTTATTTCTTCAATTCTTCCTCAAGAACATTATCAATTAAAGCAATCTAATAATCCAAGAGATTTTCAAAAATTTGTTAATCAAATTAAAGAAAAAAGATTTGATAATTTAGTCAAAATGTTTTTACTGAAAACAATGCAAAAAGCTAAATATTCTTCTCACAATATAGGTCATTTTGGTTTAGCTTCTCAATATTATTCTCATTTTACTTCTCCTATAAGAAGATATCCCGATCTTTTATTGCATAGAATTATTTGAGAAGTAATCTTTAAAGGTAACAAACATTATTCTGAAAAAAAATCTCATGAAATTGATCAAATTGCACTATCTTCATCTAATGCCGAAGTAATTGCAGTAGATCTTGAAAGAAAAGTGATGGACATGAAAAAAGCAGAATATTATAAAAATTTTGTGGATAAAGAAATTAGTGCAACAATTGTTTCAATTCAAAAATTTGGTTTTTTTGTAGATTTGGGGGATACTTCAAATGCTTTAGTTCATATCTCAACTTTAGAAGATGCAGAAAATTATAAAATTTCAAATGATTATTATTCTTTATCCAATGAATCAAAAAATAAAACTTTTAAAATAGGTCAAAAAGTTACTATAAAAATTGATTCAGTAGCTAAATTAGAAGGAAAAATAAATGCTTTTGTTATTGAAAAATAACCTTATTTTGTAGAAGAATCCTTTACATGACACTCTCTACACCTAGCTTCATAAATATCCGTGTCTCCAATTTCGATTGTATTATCACTTTTTGAAGTTCTGAAAGAACATGAAGCGGCTCTTTTGCAAATTAAACAAACAGCTTTTAATTTTTCTATATTATCTGCAATTGCCATTAAATGAGCAACAATAGGAAAAGGTCTTCTTAAATAATCCTGATCTAATCCTGAAACTATGATTCTTATTCCTTGATTTGCTAATTTATCTAAAAATTCTATCAAAGACATATCAAAAAATTGAACTTCATCAACAACTAAAGCTTTATATTTTTTTTGATAAAACAATTCTTTAATTTCTTTTGTGGTAGATACTGAATAAGATTTGATTGAATTTCCGTTTCTTGAAATAATATCTGTATTAGAGAAACGATTATCAATAGATGGCTTGATAACAAGAGTTGGAATTTCAGCATAAGAAAGAATTCTAATTCTTTTAATTAATTCTTCACTTTTTCCACTAAACATTGGACCAGTTATTACTTCTATCATTCCGTCTGAATATCTTCTATACATAATAAAAAATTTTATAAAATTTGTATTTAATTAATAATTATTTTTTTTATTTTTCATTGGAGTAAAATTTTTTTAATATAAACAAAAAAAGATTAAATAAAAATTAACAAGAATGGAAATATAATGAAAATATCAGAATTTAAAAATAATTTTAAGTCTCTACCTATTGCTTTTACAGGTTTGGCTCTCGGAATAGGTGGATTAGGAAATTGTTATAGACAACTTTTTTCTTTAAATAATCAATCACAAGTAGGAAATTGAGTTTCTTGAGCTTTTTTTCCATTTTTAATTTTATTTGTTCTAATGATTTTGTTTAAGTACATTTTTCATTTTCATGAATTGAAAAAAGATTTGCATAATCCTTTAACTATTTCTTTAATGCCAACATTTTCCATGTGCTTAATGTTATTAGCAGGATTTATCGGAATGTGAGATACAAATATAACAAGTCCTTGTCAAATATCTGCTGCCACTTTAATGGTACTGGCCATTGCAATTCAATTTGTTTTATTATTTTATTTTGGAAAAAGCATTTTTTACAATCACATCAAAAACAGTGAAGTAGTTTATGGTTCATATTTTGTTCCAACTGTTGGTTTGATAACATCATGTACAGTTTCCGGGAACATTCCTGCTATTCCTAATATATTCTTTCAAGTAATATGATATTTAGGTTATTTTATGTTTCTAGTAAGTTTACCTGTTATTACATATTTATTATTATTTAAAATTGACAAATTGAATAAAGAACATTATCCAACAATTGCTGTATGATTTTCTCCTGCTAACTTATCATGCGCAGGATTTTATCAAGTATTTATTTTAGCAGCAAATAAACAAGTCGATTTATACCCTCAAACATTTTTAAATGTAATAGCTATTTTAACTACTATGATAGGATTTGTTACTACTGTATTACTATATTTCTTTATTTTTAGAATATTTGCGCATCGTTTTAATCATAATTTAAAAGGATTTTCACCCATCTTGTGTTCATTATCTTTCCCATGTGCTATTGGTGTAACCTCGATGATTTTTACAGCAAAAGCAATAGGAAAAATAAATGCAGACTTAAATTCAGTATTTTTAAATGATATGCAAAGCACATTTGGAGTAGTTTCAATCATCTTTTGCGCAATAACTTCAGCAATCATTTTATATTTACTAATTAATATGTTGATATTTGCTTGAAAAACATTATTTAAGCAAAAAAGTGATTAATATTAATTATTTTTTTTCACTAAAACCAATGATTCATAAGGTGATAGAGATTCTATATGTTTTAAATATTTTTTATTAGTTA
>SAMEA3663090__coassemble_424_pt1 | contig 14642 bp, 21 predicted proteins | sample SAMEA3663090__metabat2_low_PE_007 | metagenome-assembled genome bin SAMEA3663090 (sample SAMEA3663090) | pig gut metagenome | biome: pig gut; feature: pig-associated habitat; material: faeces | place: France | collected 2012
TATAATTTAATTATGTCATTAAAATTAGTAACAAATTTTAAACCTTCAGGAGATCAACCAGAAGCCATTAAAAAATTGGTTCAAGGTGTAAAAAATAATGTCAAAAATCAAGTTTTATTAGGAGTAACAGGTAGTGGTAAAACTTTTACAATTGCTAATGTGATTAATGAATTGCAAAGACCTGTTTTAGTTTTATCTCATAACAAAACTTTAGCTTCACAATTATATTCTGAATTAAAATCTTTTTTTCCTCACAATAATGTTGAATATTTTGTTTCTTATTTTGATTACTATCGTCCTGAATCTTATTTACCCCAATCAGATGTTTATGTAGAAAAAACATCTAAAACTAATCATGATTTAGAAATGATGAGAATGTCAACTATGAATTCTTTATTAACTTCTAAAGAAACTATTGTAGTAGCTTCAGTTGCTGCTATTTATGGCGCTAACAAACCTGAAGAATATAAAAATTCTTTTTTAAATATTTCTGTTGGTCAAAATATTAAGAGAAATGATTTCTTTGTTATGTTGGTTCAACAACAATATCAAAGAAATCAAATATCAATTGAAAGTGGTGAATTTAGTGTTAAAGGAGATGTTGTAGAAATAGCTCCTGGTTGAACTCATCATTATAATTTAAGAATTGAATTTTTCGATAATACTATTGAATCTATTAAAAAAATTGATCCATTAACTAAAAAAATTATCTCCAAAGAAGATCATGCTTTAATTTTTCCAGCAAGTTCTTATGTTGTAGAATCAAATAACATTGATGGAACTATACAATTAATTGAACTTGAATTAGAAAATAGATTAAAAGAATTCAAAAAACAAGAAAAACACTTAGAATATCAAAGATTAAAAGATCGTACTAAAAACGATTTAGATTCTTTAAAAGAATTTGGTTATTGCTCAGGTATAGAAAATTATTCTCGTCATATTGATCGAAGAAAAGAGGGTGAAAAACCTTATACTTTATTTGATTATTTACCCAAAAATACTTTGTTAATTATAGATGAATCACATATGATGATTCCCCAATTAAATGGAATGTATAATGGAGATCATGCTAGAAAAATGAATCTAGTGGATTATGGTTTTCGTTTGCCTTCAGCTTTAGATAATCGACCTTTAAAATTTGAAGAATTTGAAAAATATGATTTTCAAAAAATTTATATTTCAGCAACTCCAGGTAATTATGAATTAAATCTTACTAATGGAGAAGTTGTTACTCAATATATTAGACCAACAGGTCTTTTAGATCCTGTTATTGAAATTCATCCAGCAAAAAATCAAGTTGATGATATGTATGATGAATTACAAAAACAAATTAAAAATAAAGAAAGAACAATCATTGTTACTACAACTAAAAAAACAGCTGAAGAGCTAACTAAATTCTTTCAAAGTAAAAAAATCAAAATTGCTTATATTCATTCAGAACATAAAACTTTAGAAAGAAATGAAATTCTACGTAAATTAAGAAAAGGGATTTATGATGTTGTTATAGGAATCAATCTACTAAGAGAAGGAATAGATTTGCCCGAAGTGAGTTTGATTATGGTTTTAGATGCTGATAAAGAATCATTTTTTAGATCAAAATCTTCTTTAATTCAAATTGTTGGTCGAGCTGCTAGAAATGAAAATGGACGAGTAATTTTTTATGCAGATAGTATTAGCAAAAGCATGCAAGCTACAATTGATGATAATTTAATGAAAAGAGAAATTCAAACAAAATATAATAAAGAGAACAACATTATTCCTCACACAGTTAAAAAACCAATATTTGAACCAATAGAAGGACATGATATTTCTAATGCTATTAAATTAATTCAAAATCAAAAATCTAATAGCAAGAAAAAAGAAATAGAAATTAAAAAAATAATTGAAGATTTAAGAAATGAAATGAAAAAAGCTGCAGAAAAAATGGATTTTGAAAGAGCTACCCAATTAAGAGATATGATTTTAGAATTAGAAACTGAATAATCTAAAGTTGTGTATAATATAAATCTATGAATAGATTTAACAAATTTTTAATAAATGTTCCTATATTATCATTTTCACCTGTTTTATTTGTAGTTTCATGTGGTGAAAATGTTGCTAGTGATTCAAATTATCAAAAAGAAATTACAAATAAATTTCAAAATTCTTTTATTGAATTTCCTAATTTAATTACAACTAAAAATATTGGTTTAGATGTTATTAAAAACTTTGTAACTTTTACTTCTTGATCAAGTGTTGATGAATTATTAGGAGCTAATTTTTTAGGAAAATATTTTACTATTAATAACGAATTAAATACTTTATTAACAAATAATAATTTTGAAATTTATAAAAATATTAAAAAAGTTGTAATTCAACCTCAAGAAAATACTAAAAATTTAACTATCATTTTCTATTTATTTAATTCATCGAATGATAGCAATATTGTTTCATATAAAGTTTTAGATGCTTTAAATACTAATTTTGTATATGAAAATATGATTAATATTAGTTTAAATTCTTCTTTTAAAAAATATCAAAATGCTGAAGCATTTAATCAAGAATGAAGCAAAATTAATGATCCTCATAAATGTACTGAAAATGATTTAACAGTTTTTTTAGAAAAAATATTTACTTCTACTACAGCAAATTGAACTAACAAGATTTTTACAGCATACCAAAATAACAAAATACAAATTAGAAATAGTAATTATAAAATTACTATCCAACTTTTAACAGATGCAATTAATGAGGGTTATATTTTTGATATTACTTCAACATTAGGGTTGAATACAAAAGATGTGTTCTTCACTTCTCAAACTCTAATAAATAATTAAGGTTAAAATGATTATTAAAGATGAAATAGTTATTAAAGTAGAATATCAAGATCGAATTGATAAATATATATCAGATCATACAGATATTTCAAGAAATGATATTAAGGATATTATTAAAGATTATGGTGTTTTTGTAGATGAAACTGTTGAAGTGAGAAAACCTAATTTCATTGTAAAACCTAATCACATTATTAAAATTACAAAAAAAATTGTTAAAGATGATTATAATCTTGAACCACAGAATATTCCTTTAGATATTGTTTATGAAGATGAGCATATAGTGGTAATTAACAAATCTTCAGGAATGATTGTTCATCCAGCTCCCGGAAATTATGATAAATCTTTAGTAAATGCCCTACTCTATCATTTTAAAAATCTATCAGATTTAAATGGGCCAATTAGACCAGGGATTATTCATAGAATTGATAAACATACTTCCGGTTTATTGATAGTAGCCAAAACCAATCAAGCTCATCGCTATTTCGCAGATTTAATAAAAAAGCATGAAGTGAATCGTGAATACTTAGCAATTGCTAAAGGTGTTATTAATAATATTATTCATATTGATGTACCAATTGGAAGAAATCCTCATGATTTTCAAAAAATGATGGTAAGTAAGATAAATAGCAAAAATGCTTATACGGATATTTACCCTATTCATAATTTTGATAATAAATATACTTTAGTTAAATGTGTTTTAAAAACAGGAAGAACCCATCAAATAAGAGTTCATTTAAAATACATTAATCATCCTGTTTTAGGAGATGATTTATATGATCAATATTTGGATGAATTTAGACAAAGACTTCATGCTTATAAATTATCATTCAAACATATTAATGGAAAGGATATGGAATTCATTGCAGACTGTCCTAAGGAATTTTATGAAAATGTTCCAGAAATTTATAAGCCTTAATTAATTTTTTTTAAAAAAGTATTATAATTAATTTAGTTAGTTATTTAGATAACAAAATTAGCGATAGTGTTGGTTTCATAATAATTAATTATATTTGCATAGAGTTGTTGGTTTTTATATGACGTTATTTGTAATTATTACTAATAAATTATATTTTTCACAAGAAATTATTAAATATTTTAAAACACAAAATATGTGTAATACTTTTAATTTTGTCTTTTTACCAATTGGTTTGGATCAAGGTAGTGAAAAGGAAATATTAAAAATTATTAATGACAGAGTGAATGAATTAAAGAAAATTGAAGTTGTTGTTGTTTTCTCGGATGCAGGATTATCTACTAAATTAGCTAAACAAATTAATTTAGAAAATCCAGAAATTAAATTATTTAGATCAAAAGGATCTTTGATTGAAAATGGATATCTAACTTATATTATGTCAAATACTAAAGTACCTACTCAAATAGTAGAACAAATCATTAACGAAAATATTGATAAAGAATAAAAAACTTAGTTTTCTTGTTTTATATTTAAAAGAACATATAACATTGTGCGTTTAATTCTACTAGATGTATACCTTTTAGAATTAACACGATTTACAAATTCATCATATGAAGGAGCATCAATATGTTTTTTAAATAAATTTTCCATACCTTCAGAAATTAATTTTATTTTCTTTAATTCTTCATTAGGGGTATTTTTTACAATATCTTGAAAATTAGAATAATAATTTTCAATTCTATCAGGTACTTTATCAAAAATCATTGGTGTAAATTGCTTGTATTCTAAGTTATTATCAAAAATTAATTTTCTAATATAAGTAGCACTTGCAATATTATTTGAGGGAATCATAGAATGAAAATCATTCGTTCTTTTTATACAAAAAGCCTTTATTGGATAATTATTATTCACAATTGCTTTAACATATTCTAAACCTAAAATATCATTTGGTAAAGTAAATGATTTTCCTATTAATTCTTCTAATACTATTTGATTTGCTTTGGGAAAAGAAATCCCTGTTTTCATTGCTTTTTTTATTTTTTGATAATATAAATCATTATTATCTTTAATTGTTTTTGCAACTAAATAAAAATTATCTATATCATTAGTTTCTGAACCAAAGACAAGATAATCTATATTATGTTTACTTAATTCTTTAATTGCCCCTTGAGCAAAAACATGAGCTGCTTGAGTGGCAAATTCAAATGGCAATTCATAAACTTCATCAACATTGTTTTGCAATGCAATGTTTTTTCTTACTTCAAATGGAGCGATTGCTAATTCTCCACGTTGTACATACTTACCTGATAAAATGACAATGATTTGAGATTGAGGTCATCTTTTTTTAATTTCATTTATTTGGTAAATATGCCCATTATGAAAAGGATTATATTCAGCTATAATACCTATTCTTAATATTTTTTCTTTATTCATAATTAAATTGATTTACAATTTGTAATTTTAAACATTAAAATTAAATTCTCAAACAAGTTGATTGTTTGGTAAACGATAAGGACAATATTTAGTTATTGTTTGATTATTTGCAGTTTTAATTACTTGTGAATTTTTTAATTTAAAAATTAACTTATAAGATTTGCTATTAGCATCATTTAATTCTATACTAATTTGATCAAATCAATTTCGATCAATAGCTTCAGTAGTATAGCTATCTAATTCATAATTAGCATTTTGCATTTTAATAACTTTTTTGATTTTGTCAATAAAAGTTGAATTATTAAATGTTGCATAATTTTGAGCTTCTTGTTTTACTTTATTTTCATCAATAGCTCAATTCATTACTTTGAAATCTGTACTTTCACTTCCACAAGAAACTACTAATGGAATAATTGCTATATTTGATAATAAAGTTAAACCTAAAAATATTTTTTTCTTTATCATAATTAATTATTTTTTTTAATTCTAATTTCTTTAAGTCTTGATGATTTACCTTTTAAATCTCTCATGTAATATAATTTTGCTCTTCTAATTTTATTTCTTCTTAAAATTTCAATAGAAGAAATATTAGGATTATGAACTGGGAAAGTTCTTTCTACACCAATTCCATAAGATATTTTTCTAACTGTAAAAGTTTCTTTTGTTCCTGAATGTTTTTTAGCAATAACTAAACCTTCAAAAATTTGAATTCTAGTTTTTTCTCCTTCTTTGATTCTAACGTGAACTTTTACATTGTCACCAACTTCAAATTTTGGTAAATCATTACGTTTTTGTTTTTTTTCAATTTTTTCAATTAAATTATTAATCATTATTTGTCCTTTCTAAAAGATCTGGTCTTTTTTTCTTAGTATTTTTTATTGCCATATCTTCTCTTCATTTTTCTATTTCTTTATGATTACCATTTAATAATACTTCTGGTACTTTCATTCCTTTATAATTTGCAGGTCTTGTATATTGAGGATAATCTAAAAGATTTTTTTGAAACGAATCATTAGTAAAACTTTCTTTTTTGATTACATTTGGAACTAATCTAATGATTGCATCGGCTACAATCATAGAAGGTAATTCTCCTCCTGTTAAAACATAATCTCCAATTGATATTTCTTCATCTACTAAGTTTGATATTCTTTCATCAAAACCTTCATATCTTCCTGCTATCAATGTAATTGAATCTTCTTTTGCTAATTCATTTGCTAATTTTTGATTAAATGGTTTTCCTTGAGGTGTTAATAAAATAATTTTTGTTTTTTCCTTAATTGAAGCTAATGCTCGATCAATTGGTTCGATCATCAACAACATTCCAGAACCACCACCATAAATTTCATCATCAACTTTTTTTTGCTTATGCAATGTAAATTCTCGAAAATCTATTACATTAATGTCTATTATTTTCTTTTGAATTGCTTTTGCTACTATTGATTCAGATTTAAAAGCATCATAATATTTTGGAAATATTGTCAAGAAATTAATTTTCATTTATTTTAACTATAACTATTTAACTTCTTTTTTGGCTTTTGATGATTCTTTTTTAGGTTGTTTTTTAACAGTTTTTGCTTTATTAGCTTTTGCTTCTTTTGTCTTTGATTTTACTTTTCTACTTTTTGCTTTTTTAACTTTTTTTTGTGGTTTTTGTTTATTAAATTCAGCAATTAATTTTTCTTTAGTAAACAAATCTTTTGCAGTATCTGTTAATTGAGCACCATTAGTTAATCATTTAAAAGCTAAATCTTTTTCAATTTTTAATTCTTTACTATGTGGATTATAGAATCCGATTTCTTCAATAAATTTTCCATCTCTAGGAGCTTTTGCATCTGCTACTACAATTCTATAGATAGCATTAAATTTGTTACCTATACGTTTTAATCTAATTTTTACCATTTATCCTCCTCTAATTTTTAAAAAATTAAATTTTAATTATTTTATCATAAATAATTTAGATGTGTCAAGCATTTTTGCTAGACACTTAATAAAATCTGAATTTATCTAATTGTTACATTTTTTGCTCAATCTATTCTGTAATAAACAACTTCATAAATTAATCATTTAACAATATCTGAAATATAAAAAATAAAATAAGACCAAGCAAAGATAATGTTTAATTTTGTTAATCCTAAAACAATCATAAGTAATCATAGAATTTGGAAAATTCCTCCTAAAGATTCTATTAATGCCACAACATTAGTTCTTCCGCCAATAGAAATAATTCTATTTCTTGATACAAATCAAACAAACATTGGAATAAAAACAATAATACCTATTAAACTATTTTTAATATTTTGTAAAAATTCATATTGACCCTCATTTAAAATTTGATCCAAACTCATTCCAATAGGAATCTCATTTATATATAATTTATAATAGTTTCTTAGTTCTTTTAAATATCCTTCAGATAAGAAAGTCATGTATTGAGTAGTAAAGGCAAATATTAAAGCAATCAAACCGATTACAATTCCTAAAACAAAATGATATCCTTGTAATTGCTTTGCATTTTTTTTAGCTTCATCTATTTTATTATCTCCCAATTCTTTTCCTACATAAACTGCTACTGTTGCACTCAAAGATTCAAAAGTAGTTCAAAAAATATTAAAGAACATCCCTGTGATGCCTAAAATAGTTGCTGCAGAAATTCTTAAATAGTTATTTCCTATAGTTCCTACAGGATATCCTAAATTTCATAATGTAAATCTAAGAGTAATGGTTAAAGAACCAATAACAAACAAAATAAAAGATGGTAATCTTCTTAAAAATTGTTGAAAAATTTCTCTTGATATTTGAAATATTTTAAAAATATTTATAAATAAAATTCTTTCTTTAAATCAAATTCAAATTGATAAAAATATTATTTCAATTGATAGAGAAATAATTGTAGAATAAGCTAAAAAGACGATTCTTTGTTTTAAAGCATAAATAAAAATTGAATTAAAAACAATATTAATAATTACAGTTAATAGTGATGTAAGTAATGATATAAATCCATGATTTTTTTCTCTAATAATCATTTGTAAAGTAAATGCTCAAGCATTTAAAACTCATGATATTGCTATTATTCTTAAATATTCATTAGCATTATTTCTCACATTTTGTGAAATTTGATCATCAAAACTCGAAATAACTCTAATCATAAAATCACTAAAACAAATGCAAGGAATTGCAAAAAATAAAGCTATTCCAACTGCAAAAAGCATTCTTAAATTTATTACTTCTTTTACTTTATTCCACTCTTTCTTACCAACATATTGAGAAAAGAGGGCGGTTCCAATAATTGTAGTTACAGCAATTATTTCTAATTGAATTTCTGTTCAAGCATTAGCATGAGCTAATGATTCATTCCCCCCTGGCAAATTAATTGCCATAAAATTATCAACAAAAGCATTTAAAGAAAAAACTAGAGATGAAAAAACAACAGGCAAAGCTGTAAAAGTAAAAGCTTTTCAAACTTTTTTATTATTTGGTAAATTGTTTCTTAGAATTAAAAGAATTTTTTGTCAATACTTTTTAATCATTTAATTTTTAAATTATTTAACAATTAATGATTCTTCATTCATGGAAGCTGGTTTTGTGATATTCATATAATCTAAAATAGTTGGAGCAATATTTGCTAACTTTCCATCCTTTAATTTAATTGATTTATCTGTAGTTATCAACATTACTGGACTTGAAGTATGTTTTGTAGCAGGATTTCCTTTTTCATCTTCTGTTATTTCAGCATTTCCATGATCTGCAGTAATAAATAAAACTCCACCAATTTCTTCAACTCAATCTTTTATTCTTTTAATTTGAGAATCTAAAAATGAAACAGCTTCAATAGTAGATTTTAAATTACCTGTATGACCTACCATATCAGGATTTGCAAAATTCATAATTACTAAATCATAATTTTTACCATTTTCAATTAAATAATCTGTTATCCCTTTAGCAGACATATGAGGTGCATCTGCATATGATTCAATTTTTAAAGATTCAATCATTTTTTTATCCATATTTGGATAAACAATATCTACTCCACCATCCATAAAGAAAGTAACATGAGCATATTTTTGAGTTTCAGCTAATCTTAATTGTTTTAATCCATTTTCAGAAATTACTTTTCCAATTGGATTCTTTACTTCCATTTCTGAATATGCAACTATAGTATCTAATCCTTCATATTTCATCATAGAAATAAATTTATTTATTTTTACAGGTGTTGATGGTTTAGCATCATAAACATTAGATCCAATAAATAAATGAGTTAATTGTCTTGCCCGATCTGGTCTAAAGTTAAAGAAAATAATTGAATCACCATCTTTTACAAAGTTAGCTTTTGGATTAATTGCTGGAACTAAAAATTCATCTGTTATGTTTTCTTGATATTGTTTATTAACATATTCTGTACCAGAAGAAAATGTTTTGTCTGATTTACCTAAAATAGCCTGATAAGCTTTTTCATTACGGTCAAACATTTTGTCACGATCCATAGCATAAAATCTACCTGAAATTGAAGCTAAATTATAATTATATTTGGCTAATTGTTTTTCTAATTTTTCCATAGAAGATAATATTGATTTAGGAGCAACATCTCTTCCATCACCAAAAACATGAACAGAAACATTTTTTACCCCATTTTCATGAGCTGCATCTATTAATAAAAATAAATGTTCTTCTAGTGAATGAACTCCACCTGGTGATAATAATCCCATTAAATGTAAAGTTGCATTATTTTTTTTCACATCATCAAATGCTTCTTTAAAAAATTTGTTAGATTTAAATTTGTTATCTTCAATTTCTTTACCTATTAAAGATAATCCTGTATATACTATTTCTCCTGCTCCAATATTTAAATGTCCTACTTCTGAATTACCCATTTGACCTTTTGGTAATCCTACATATTCTCCTGAAGCTTGAATAATTGAATTAGGATAATTTTTAAACAAATCATCAAAAGTAGGTGTTTTTGCTTGTTTAAAACCGTTTCCTTGCACCTCATCTCTTAGCCCTAAACCATCAATAACACATAAAACTACTGGTTTTTTCATTTTTTTCTCCTTTTATATATAAATAAATTACTAAACTTTTTTATCTTGGTTAACTTATTTTAATTATATATTCTGATTATCAATTTTTATGGATAAATTTCATTTATATCTTCATTTCTTTTGCAAAACAACAGTTTTGAAATTAAAACTTGCATTTTTCAAAAAAATATTTGCATTTCTTTCATTTATATATAAATTTATTTAATTTATATTGATCAAAAATTATGTTTTCATCTTGCAAAATCCCAAAAAAATTTGAGCAAATTTAAATAATTATGTATAATTTTGGGTGATAGTGGTAGAAAGTGGGTGAAAATGTTCATAGGTCAATTTGAGCGTAGTATTGATTCTAAAAATAGAGTTGTATTACCTCCAAGTTTCAAAAATGACTTAGGAAATATTTTTTACCTTACTATTTCCTCTGGAAAAAAATTAGAAATTAGAAATGTACAAGAATTTGAGAATTTTGTGGATAAAATTGATCAAAACAATCAATTAGATCCTAATATTCAAAAATATAAAAGATTTATTCTTGCTCGTACTATTAAAGTAGAAACAGATAAATTAGGGCGTTTTTTAATTCCTGAAAATTTTCTAAAGGCTATTGCTATCAAAAAAACAATTTCATTTGTAGGAATGGGAAGAATTATAGAAATATGAGCTTCTGAAAACCTAGAAATGCAATTGGATGAGTTGGAAAATGATTCAACTATTGATGATCTAGCTGCTGAAATGCTTAAAAAAGGATACAAATTATAATGCATATTCCTGTTATGTTAAATGAAGTTATTGACTCATTAAACATAAAACCTGATGGAATCTATGTTGATTTAACCCTTGGTAGAGCAGGTCATGCTGAAGCTATACTCAAAAATATCGTAAACGGTAAATTAATAGCGTTTGATAAAGACAAAATTGCTATTGAGGAGTCTCGGGGCCGTCTTGTTGAAGTTAATAATCATTTCCAGTTAATTCATTCGGATTTCAAAAATTTTAAAGATGAATTAGCTAAATTAGGAATAAAGAAAGTTGATGGTATTATTGCAGATTTAGGTGTTTCATCACCTCAACTCGAAAATAAAGATCGTGGATTTTCTTACAATAAAGATGGTTATTTAGACATGAGAATGAATCAAGATCAATCATTAAAAGCATGAGATATAGTAAATAATTGAAGTGAAGAAGATATAGTAAATATTTTTATTAATAACGCAGATGTAAAAATGCCAAAAAGGATAGCGAATGCCATTATTAAAAATAGACCTATTAATTCGACGCTTGAATTAGTAGAAACTATTAAATCATGTTTGCCAGCTAAAATTATTAGACAAAAAAATCCAGCAAAAACTGTATTTCAAGCAATAAGAGTAGCTGTCAATAATGAATTGGAGTCTCTTGAGTGCATTTTAAAAGATTCAATAGATTTACTAAATCCAAATGGTGTATTGGCAATAATAACTTTCCATTCTATTGAAGATCGGATTGTAAAAAACTTTTTTGGTGATTTGATCAAAAGTAAACATGATCCAAAAATTCCAATTCAAGAGGAAAAAAAATTTTTTGTTAAAGTTTTATATCCTAAAGAAGAAGAGATTCTAACAAATAAAAGATCTCGAAGTGCTAAGTTAAGAATTTTACGCAAAATTTAGAAATTAATAAAAAGGATGAATTATGAATAAAAATGTTGTGGTAAATGCTTTTATCAGTCAAAACAATATTAAAATTATTGCTACTGCTAAATTGAATAATCATATTATTAATATTCATGAAGAGTCTATTTCAAAAAACAATAATTTCGAAAATAGAAATGAAATAAAAAATTCTATTAAGAACATTATTGATACTATTGAAGGAAAAATATCTCAAAAAATTAAATCAATAGATATCATTTTTGATGATTTTATGAAATCTTCTAAATTCTTAAATTTCTCAACTAGAATTATTGAAGAAAAAATTGAATGTAATGAGAAAAAATTTTTAAATTCTGAAGATTATGAATTAATTGTGAAAAAAAGCAAAAATAATTCATCTTTAAATTCGAATGATGAAATTTTAATATCTGTTACACCTTTTAAATTCTTTTATATTGAAAGCGGTGAACTTTTAGAAAAAGAATCAAATCTATTTCCATTTAATAAGAAAATAAAAAAACTAAAAATATTATTTTCAAATAGATATATGGACAAAAAAAATTATCAAAAAATCATGGATTTATTTGATAAATTAAATAATGTAAAAATTAAGAATGTTGTTCTTGAATCACAAATTGCAATTTATGATGATAGTTTTATTAACAAAAACCTTAATAAAAATAATCAATTAAGTTTTGCATTATCAATTCAAAAGCATCAAACTAAGTTAATAACAAGTATTAATAATATTGTTATAAAAACAGATACATTAAATTATTGTTTTTCTGATCTAATTGAAAAAATATCTATGGATTTTGATATTTCTCATTATGAAGCAAAAAAATTAATCGAATGCTATGGAGATTTAGATAATAATAACAATGACAAAAATATTTATTTTTCTCACTCAATTAAAAAAGATATTTCTAAATGTATTAAACAAATAAATATTTCTGATGTTATAAAATCATTTCTAAAATCAATTTGCAAGCAAGCTAATGCCATTATTATGGATTCAAAACTTAAAGGCAACAAAATGCTAAATGACAAAATTGAATTAAATATAATTGGTTATTTATCAAAAATCAGTAACATGAAACAATATTGCTTGAAATATTTTAACAATGAAATAATAAAAGTAAATATGGTTGAAAATGATGAATCAATATATAAATGAAATAAAATATATATGTATTCTAAAAAATTATGAGTTTACACAAGTATTTTAAATCATTTAAAATCAGATAATTTCTATTATAGTATTAACTATAATAATAATTATTCTAAAAGACATTTATTGACAGAAGCATCGTCTAAAAGACATTCAAATGTATTATTAGCATAATTTAGAAATAAAAATGAAGGATCAAAATAGTTCATTAATGAAAATAGTAGTTATTGGTGTTGGTGGAACTGGTTGTAAAGTTGTTAACATTGTTGAAAATGAAAACAACTTATCTAATTCAGATGTTAATTTTATTTACATTGATAGCAATGAAAATTCATTAAAAAATTATGAAGAAAATTCATCAATATTACTAAAAGATGATGAAAATACAAAAAATTTTGATGATGTAAACGTTTTAAAAAATGCTACATATAATTCATTAAATTTAATTAAAGAAAGAATTGTTGATGCTAATATCGTAATTATTTGCTCAGGATTTGGTGGTATCACCGGAACAGGAGCATTACCTATTATTGCTAAACTTTCAAAAGAAATGGGTATTCTAACTATTGCAGTAGTTACTACTCCATTCTCTTATGAAGGAATTGCAAAAGAAGTAAATGCCCTTGCAGGTTTAAATAGTTTAAAAGAAAATATTGATGTATTAATCCCTATTTCTAATAATCGTATTTTAAACAACTATCCTGACATTGTAGTTGCAGATATGTTTAAATTAATTAACAAACTTTTAAAAAATACTTTGAATTATTTTATTAACTTATTTTCAGACAAACAAGACTTTAAAGTTTCTTGAAATGAAGTAATTCAGTGTCTAAAAGACAAAAAAGAATCTTATATAGGTTTTGGTTCTGGAATTGGTAAAAATAAAATATCTAGAGCAATTAATCAAGCAACTGATTCGAAAATTATTGACACTAAATTTGTTAATTCAAAAAATGTCGTGATGCTAATTGTTGCTGATTCAAGTTTTACTGCAGCACAAATTAATGAAGTTAAAGAAGAAATTAAACAAAAAACAAGAACTGATCATTTAAATATAATACTTTCTTTTAATACTGATAAAAGTTTAGTAAATGAAATTAGAGTATCATTAATATCAACATTTAGTTCAAATACACCTAAAGAAAAATCTTTAGAAAAAGATTTGTTGCAAAAATCTCAAGAAATCTTGTTAAAAATTGGCAATACTTTGGAAAATGAAATGAATGGTCATATCACTGGAGAATTAAATACAGATCAATACAGTATTGAAGAAGTAAATAACTATATTGAAGATAAAAATCTAAATGATGATCTTATTGTAAGTGAAGAAAGCAAAGATGAAGATGACATTCCATTTTTTTTAAAATAATTTTAATTGATGTTTCGAAAATTTGGTTATTTTGATAAAAATTTTGTCTTCAAAATCTTAGTATCTAAAACCTAGCACATGTGGCTAGGTTTTTTATTGCTGATTTTTTTTTCTTTGATTTTGTTGTAAATTTTTCTTAATTATTCAATCATTAGTAAGGTCTAACTTCATTTTTATTTAATGTTATAGGATTCGCGAACTTGTGTGAAGATTTAATGTTTTTGAATATCAATCACTTGATCCTGTGGCATTTGAATTATATTGAAAAA
>SAMEA3663090__coassemble_550_pt1 | contig 12416 bp, 26 predicted proteins | sample SAMEA3663090__metabat2_low_PE_007 | metagenome-assembled genome bin SAMEA3663090 (sample SAMEA3663090) | pig gut metagenome | biome: pig gut; feature: pig-associated habitat; material: faeces | place: France | collected 2012
ACAACTTTTAAAGCTTCTAAAAACTTTATGTTTTATATTTATTTACCATTAACTTTTTTTTATATGCCATTATATTTTATTAATAGTTTGCAAGATGGTATTGGTGCTTTAATACATAACAATCAAAGTATTATAGAAAATAAAAGTGTTATTCCATTTACTTTTAACACTAATTGTGATTGATTTATTTGATCTATTATTGGTTTTTTAATTTTTACTTATTTTTTCTTTTTTGCAGGAATTAGTTCTAAAGTAGGAAATATTCAAAACAAAATAGTTACTTATATTAAATTCTTGCCTTTAGCATTTGTTGCTATTATGGGATTTGTATTAGTAGGTATGAATGCTGGTGGATGAAATAATGTTTCTATTGGTGTACAAAAACCAACAGCTGATCTAGCAGCTGGAGGAAGCTTAAGTTCATTTTTTCCAGGTTTAGGAATGTTTTTAGCAATTAGTGCTATCTTCTTTGCTTATGATGGTTTCTATGTAGCTGCAGGAATTCAATCAGAAATGGAAGAACCTAAAAAAACACCTATGGCTATTTTATTAGGATTGGTAGTTACAACAATTATTTATTTAATCATTGCAATATCAATGTCAATTAATGGTGGTTCATTTTCAAACATGTTAATTTATATGATCAATGTTATGCAAGATACTGGAAGAATATTATTTGGAATCATAAATATTATGATAGCAATTGGTGTGTTAGGAATTATTAATGGTTATGCAATGTGAACTTCAAGATTTACAGAAGATTTAATTAAAGAAGGTGAATTACCTTTTTCAATTAAATATAAAGATAAATTAAATGAACACAAACCAAAAATTGGTACTTTTTATTTTTATGTTATTGGAACATTTTTTTATTTTATTTTTGTATTAATTGGAGCATTAGGTTATATTGACAATTATAGAGCATCATACGGGGTAGGAATGGGTAGATTATTTACATTTGCTGATTTAATGAGTACATGAACTGCTTTATTTGCTTTTGGTTTTATTACAGCAGCAATCTATGGTGGAATCAAAAACAGAAAAACTCAAAAAGTTCAAACTGATCAAAAATCATATTTTATTCCAATGGCAATTTGTGCTGTAATTATTGTTGGTATAGCTTTAATAGTGACAATCATAATTCCAATTCTTGATTTATTATTAATTGCCCAAGTAGATCAAAGTGTAGTGGTAGCTAATGGCAGCAACTATAATGAAATCATTATAAGTAGAATTAGTGTTTTTGTTTGTTTATTGTTATATATTTTCTTTTCATATGGATTGATATTTTTTGAAAACAAATATCACATAAAAAAATTTGGTTCAATTGAAAAATATGAAGAATGACAAAAACAAAATTTTAATCTATTTTAATTTCTGAGGTTGGTATAGTTTTACAACTTCTTCTAAATATTCATGTTTAGATGGATCATTAGGATGTAAATAAATATTAGGTTCAAAATGTACTCCTCAACCTGTTTGAAATCTGGCTTCAACAAATGTTAAAATTGCTTTTTGATATTGTCTTGGATGGATCATAATTACTCTTTTTGGTTCAAATGAATATTTTTTTAACAAAACAAAGCAATCTACCAATCTTTCAGGAGGAATAATTAAAGCTAAAAATCCTTTTTGTTCAATAATTTTAGAACTTCCTTTAATAATATCTTCTAAATTTAAAGTGATTTCATGAGTTGCTTTTAACATAGCATCAGAAATATTTTTTTTAATTTTAGTTTCTTTACGATAAAAAGGTGGATTACATACAATTAGGTCATATTTTTTCCCCACATTTTTTGTATGTTTTTTTCACCATTCATTAAAATCATCATTAATAACATTAATTCTTTTTTCTAAATGATTCATATTGATATTAAAATTAGCTAAATCACACGCTTCTTTTTGAATTTCAATTGCATCTATATGAAGAAAATCTGACCTTTGGGATAAAAAAATAGATAATGCTGCATTATTTACACCAATTTCTAAAACATCTTTTGTTTTTTTATTTAATGTTGCTAAATTAGCTAACAAAATAGTATCTACAGAATAGTTAAACATATTTTTATCTTGATAAATAAATAAATTATTATCATAACCTAATGAATTTTTAACTCATGATTTTTTAATTTTCATACTTTCATTATATTCAAAAAGACATTAAATGAATATGCTTTTATATTAAAATATAAACTATGGCTCAAAAGAAATTAAAATCAATTAATATTTCTCAATTTATTAATGTCCAGAAATTATGCTTAGATAATGAATTAGATGTTTTTAATAAAGAAAAAATTCAAAAATGAAGAGAAATTAAAAGACCTTCTATTAATCGTGTTGGATTAGAAATTATAGGTCATTTTGAACATGATGATATTGATAAAAATATTATTGGTTTTGGTACAAAAGAATCAACGTTAATGAGTACAATACCTAGAGAAGAATTAGAAAATAATTTAAAAAAAATTTTTGAATATCTACCACCTTTAGCAATTTGTTCTAGTGGTGTAACTGAAGAAAATAAAAAATTAATTTTAAAACATGCAAACAATACAGAAACTCCAGTAGTTTTTGTAGATACCAAATTGTCATTTATCACTACAACTGTTGGAATTTATATTGCAGAAAATTTTGCTCCTGAAGATTTTGTACATGGATCATTAGTTATTATTAATGGAATAGGTGTTTTAATAATTGGAGATAGTGGTGTTGGTAAATCAGAAGCTGTTTTGGAATTAATCCAAAGAGGTCATATGTTTGTTTCAGATGATTCTGTAATTATTAAAAGAATAGGAAATAATTTTATAGGTGTATCGCCTGAAATTACTAAAAATATATTAGAGGCTCGAGGTTTAGGTTTAATTAATATTAAATCAATCTATGGAGAAAAATCTGTTAAAGATAAAACAAATATTGATTTAGTCATTGAATTGAAAAAAGATGAAAATACTAATTTTGATCGTTTGGGTAATGAAAATCATTTTTATAATGTATTAAATGGTAAAATTAAAAAGATTTTAATTCCAATTAAATTAGGAAGAAACACTGCATCTTTAATAGAAGTTGCAACATCTTTATATATATCTAAAAAAGATGGTGTAGATGCATTCCAGCAAATACAAGAAAGGATTAAAAATGAACAATAGTGCTCCTAATTTGCCTTCAATAGCTCCTGGTGGAAGTCCACTAACATTATTTGGTGATTTTAGAGTTTATACATTTACTATGTTATTAGGAATAATAGCATCTATTTTTTCAATTTTATACTTTTGAAAGAAAAATAGGTTTCCAGTAGATACTTTATTAATTCTAATCATTATTACTATTCCGTCTGCTTTGATAGGGGCGAGATTATTCTGAATTATAGAAGTTGCTATTAGTAATAAAAACAATGGATCTTTAGATAGGTGATGAGCAATATGAGAAGGTGGATTGTCAATCCAAGGAGGGGTGCTATTACCAACAATTTGCGATTTGATTTATCTAAGAAGAAAAAGAACAGTAGTAGATACTAGAAAAGCTTTTGGAATTATTTTACCTAATGTTTTATTAGGTCAAGCTATTGGTAGATGAGGAAATTTTGCAAACCATGAATTGTATGGTGGAATATGTAGTTTTGATTCTATTAAATGATTAGGTGATGGGATAGCATTTAATATGTATATTGATGGGAGCTTTAGAATTCCTCTTTTCTTAATTGAATCATGTACTTCAATAATTGGTTATTTAATACTTGTATGAGGAATTCTACAATTTAATCTTTTAAGACCAGGATCAACAGGAGCATTATATTTAATGTGATATGGATTAATTAGAACAATTTTAGAACCATTTAGAGATCCAGCAGATTTTGAAATGTGATATTTAATGTTGGCTATAGCTTCATTTGTAATTGGTTCTTTATTATTGTTATATTTTGAAATAACTGGAAAAAAAATATATCAAAAAATACGTTACAAAAAACATTCATACTATTACTTCAATACAAAAGTGCAAATTGTTAGTGCTAATACAAGCTTAAGATGAATTAATGGATAATATTTAACTTAAAAAGTTATAATTATTTATAAATAAATATAGGTGGTTTAGTTAGATGGAATATAAAAGAATATTATTAAAACTTTCAGGAGAATGATTAGCAAATAGAGAAAAAAAACTATCTATTGATTATGACCTTGTTGTTAAACTTGCAGAGCAATTAAAAGAAATTGTTAAGCAAAAAATTCAAATAGCAATTGTTGTCGGTGGGGGTAATTTATGAAGAGGTGCTTCTGCTGAAAAAAATGGGATTCCTAGATCTAAAGCTGATTACATAGGAATGATTGCAACAATTATGAATGCTTTAGCTTTAGAATCAATATTTGAAAATTCATGTGGTCTAAAAGCTAAAGTGATGTGTTCTGTAAATATTGATCAAAAAATTGCAGAACCATTTAATTTAGAAAATGCCAATAAATACTTGGAAAATGGTGAAATAGTAATTATGGCTGGTGGAATTGGAAGACCTTATTTCACAACAGATACAGCAGCTACTTTATTAGCATCAGAAATTAAAGCTGAAGTGTTATTATTAGGTAAAAATGGAGTTGATGGTATCTATGATTCAGATCCAAAAATCAATCCAAATGCTGTCCATTTTGGAGAAATTGGTTATGATGAAATTTTAAAAAGAAAATTACAAGTTATGGATTCTACCGCTGTTGCAATGGCAAAAGATAATAATATTAAATTATTAGTATTTAATGTAGGAGGAGAAAATTCTATTGTAAATGCAATTAAGAAAAATGGTAAATTTACAATAGTTAAAAACTAAATATATGGAATTTAATGTTTATAAAGAAGAATTTGTGTTAAGTTGTGAAGAAGCTATAGAACAATTAGAAAAATCTTTATCTAGAATAAATTTAGGTACAGCTAACCCTCAATTATTTTCTGTTTTAAAAGTAATGTATTATGATACACCAACACCAATTGGTGACATTTCTTCTATAACTCACCCTGAAGCTCAACAATTAATTATCAAACCTTTTGATAAATCACTTAATAAGGATATTTATAATGTTATTTTAAAACAGAATTATTCAATTACAGTTCAGGACGAAGGAGATAAATTAAGAATTATTTTCCCACAATTAACAACTGACAAAAGAAAAGAAGCCATTAAAAATTTATCTTCTTATAAAGAACAAGGAAAAATAAAAATTAGAAATAATCGTCAAAATATTTTAAAGAAAATAAAAAATGATAAAGAACTTACTGAAGATATGGAAAAGCAATATCAAAATGAAATTCAAAAAATTGTCGATCAATATAATAATAAAATTGATTTATCAATAAAAAACAAAGAAGATCAATTAATGAAAATGTAAATAACTATGAACAATATTAAGAAAAATCCAATATTAATAAAAATTTTATATGCTCTTATTATTGCATTAATTGCAATAACTTGTTGATCTCTAATTGGTTGATTAGATGATAAACTTTCAGCAAAAATTATTGGATTTATTCTTTATTTATCATTAATTTCATATGCTTTATATGAATATGCCAAAATTCTTCCTTTGCCTAAATGAACTCGTTATTATTTTGCTCTCTTATCTCTAATTTCTTTTTTTAGCCCTTGAGATGATACACAAGGATGATTTTTAAATTCAAATTCTGCTATAAACATCATAAGAAAGCAATATGAATACCAATTATTTGGTATTCCAGGTTTAGGATTTTTAGCACAAGCTATTCTTGTTCTTATTCCTTTTTTATTTAACAAAAATAATTTAGGTATCAAAAATGTTTGATATTACTTTATTTCTTATATTGTTGTTATTGTTTTCACAATTACAGGAAAATCAATTTTAATTGTTAATGGTGACTCACCAATTTTTATTTTAATCTTATTTATAGGTCCAATTATTTGTGATACTTTTGCATATTTTGGTGGTTTATTATTTGGTAATAAAATATTTTCTAGAAAACTAGCACCAAGAATTTCTCCTAACAAAACAATTGAAGGAGCAATTTCAGGATATATAATGACATGATTAATTTTATTTTTAATTTTTTATTTTGCAGATTTTAGAGGATTAGAACATGTGGATAGAAATATTTTATTAATTGTAGTCCCTCTTACACTTCCTATTGTTGCTATTATTGGAGATTTATCATTTTCTTGAATTAAAAGATTTGTTAAAATTAAAGACTTTTCAAATATAATTCCAGGTCATGGAGGAATTTTAGATCGTATAGATTCTGTTTCGTTAGTTTGTTTTGTTTATTTAACAATATTTATTTTTGTGTAAATGGAATCTTTTACAAGATATATGGTGCCGTTTACAAGAATTGAACTTGCGACCCCTTCCTTACCATGGAAGTGCTCTGCCACTGAGCTAAAACGGCATTGAATTATGTTTATAATTATAAATATTTTGCAAAAAATAAAGTTAAATTATTAAAATATATTGTATTATGGAACAAAAAAAAGCAAAAAAGAAAATAACTCTTTCAATTAAAATTGTAGATAATAAAACTAAACATGTAGAAAATATTAAAAATATAGAAATAACTACTAAAACTTTTGAATATATGAAAAGACATCCTAATCCTTTCTATCAACCTGAAATGAATACTAAGGAATTTCAAGATAATGATCAAAATACAAATATTATTGTTACAGCGGATGCAAAAGATGAAGAATCAATCACTAAAAAAGATTGATTATGTATTTTTAAAAAGTTATGAAAAAATAAAATAATTTCTTTTAAACAATTTTGAAAAAAAAGAAAAGAAATCAAAAAATCTAATAAAAATTAATGTGCTAAAAAGCACATTTTATTTTCTAAAACTAATTTTTTATTAATTATTTTTTAAATATGTTTTGATCTAATATGGCATCTCCAAGAGATGTTGCATATTTTCTTTTTAACACAAAATTATAGAATAGGATAAAATATGCTTTCTATTAAACTTGTTCTTAATGAATTATCCTTAACTGAAAAAATAATATCTTGTTTTCATTATTTTATTTTTAATTCATTATTCATTAATGCTTTCATGATTTACATTTAATGAAGAATCACGAAGAGCAAATGAATTCATAGTTAATTCTAAAATTGCATTTGATGTTGTATCTTCAATTTGATTATTACTTCTAAAACTATTAAATACTAATGGAGTTAATAGTAATGTTGATGTTGATAATATTAAAATTAGATAAGTTTTTCTTTTCACATAGACCTTCTATATTAGAAGCTTTCCATATATTTATAATTAGATAATTATTTTGTTTAAATAAAAAAACTCTAAATCGTAATGATCTAGAGTTTTGTATTTTTAATGTAATTTACAAATTAACTAACAATAAAGTTTTGTTTTTGTCATGCTTCATATTTTTCAATTGAACCAAATTTTTTAATATTAATTCTATCTTCAATTCAAGTTGTTCCATATGATAGAGCAATAAAGATAATTAATGTTATAACCAACATAATTCTACTTACAATAATATCTGAAAATACACCATCAGCAGCTTCTACTGCAACTTGATCTAATTGAGCAATTAATAATAAATCAAAAATTGGAATTAATATTGTAACTGTTAAAGCTAATCCAACAATAATTACAGCAATAATTGCCATTGGAACAAAATAAGATTTTTGATCTGTTTGAACTTTTTGAGTTTTTCTATTTTTAATTCCTCCATAGATTGCTGCTGTAATAAATCCAAATGTAAATAAAGCAGTTCATGTTCCCATTAAATCAGCAAATGTATATAATTTTCCCATTCCTGATCCATATGATGTACCATAGTTATCAATATAAGCTAAAGCACCAATTAATGTAAAGACAATAACTATTGGTATTGTAATAACAAATGAATACATGATACCTATTTTAGGTTTATTTTCATTTAATCTATCTTTATATTTAATTGAAAAAGGTAATTCTCCCTCTTTAATTAAATCTTCTGTAAATCTTGGTGCTCACATTGCAAAACCATTAATGATTCCTAATACACCAATTGCTATCATAATATTTACAATACCAAATAATACACGACCTACATTTGGCATTAAACTATCCATGTAATCTAACATTCCAAAGAATGATCCACCATTGATTGACATTGATATTGCAATGATTAAGTAGATAACTGTTGTAAATACTAATCCTAATAAAATAGCCATCGGTGTTTTTTTAGGTTCTTCCATTTCTGATTGAATTCCTGCAGCTACATAGAAACCATCATAAGCAAAGAAGATAGCACTAATTGCTAAAAACATTCCTAAACCTGGAAAAAATGAACTTAAGCTTCCTCCAGCTGCTAGATCAGCTGTTGGTTTTTGTACACCAATAGAAACATTATTTCATCCACCAGCATTCATACCTACTAATACAAATCCCATAATAGCAACAAATGCTAAAGGCAAGAATTTAATATAAGTAACTATTTTGTTTTGAATATTTCCTACTTTAGAACTAATTCCTGAAACATAAATAAAATAAACAGATATTGCAATTGAAATAATTGTTCAAATTAATCAATCAACAGGAGTTCCAAAATTATATGGAGACATATTTGCATTAACTAAAGCTCCAATACCATCCTGTAATGACATAATTACATACAATGGCATGAAAAAGTAAGTTAATGGTAAATAAATATAAAACATAAAGTTTTTAGAAGCTTTAAAAGTTGTTCGACTATTAAATACTTTTGTTCATCCAATTAATGATAAATTATCATTACGTGCAGATGAAATTTCAATCAATGCTAAAGCCATAGCAATAACTGAAAAAGCTGCTATGATTCAACAAAAGATTGCTAATATTAATGAATTTTGAGAATTATCTAGTACACTTTTTGATTTAAAAAATATACCAGCACCAATTGATGATCCCATTACAACTAAAATAGCTGAGAAAAAAGAGATCTTTTTACTTTTTGATGCTTGAGATATTCCCTCTTTTTTTTCTTTTTTTGCCATAATTTTTTCCTTAAATAATATAACAATATAATTTTATAATATATCTTTATAATGTTAAGCTACAATTTTTGTACCACTTTTACCTTCAAGTGCATCTTCAACTTTTGTTAAATCAGCAATAATTGCAGATTTATTTTTTCCTGAAGAAACAAAGTTAATTGCAGCTTGAATTTTTGGTAACATTGATCCTGGTGCAAATTGATTTTCTTTAATATATTGTTCTAATTCTTTTAAATTTGTAGTTACTAATGCTTTTTGATCTGGTTTACCATAGTTTACATACACATGATCAACAGCTGTTAAAATGATTAAAGTATCAGCATTTACTAAAGAAGCAATTTTAGCTAATGCAAAATCTTTATCAATAACACCATCTATACCTTCATATGCATTATTTTTTTCTATAATAGGTATTCCACCACCCCCGCCAGTAATTACAATAGTACCTCTATCTACATTTTCTTTAATGGCATTAATTCCAATAAAGTCAATAGGTTTTGGTGAAGGAACAACTTTTCTATATCCTCTACCTGAGTCTTCAACTATTGTTGAATTAGGATTATTTTTTATTGCTTCTTCTTTTGAAGCATAAAATGGTCCTACTGGTTTTGTTGGGTTTTTAAATGCTTTATCATTAGGATCTACAATAGTATCTGTTAATAAATAAACAACATCTTTATGAATTTTTTCTTTTTTCAATTCATTTGCTATTGCAGTTAACATGTGGTATCCAATGTATCCTTGACTCATACCACCAGCTTCTGCAAAAGGAATTAAAGGTGTTTTATCATTAGATTTTTTAGCATCTGCAAAAGCATTAAAAATCATTCCTACTTGTGGCCCATTACCATGACCAATGATAACATCATGACCTAATTTTAATAATGAAACAATTTTTTTAGCTGGAATTTTTACTAATTCTTTTTGTTCTTCAGGGTTATTTCCTAAAGCGTTTCCACCTAAAGCAATAACAATTCTTGACATAAATTAGTATCCTATTGTTGCTAAAATAATTGCTTTAATAGAATGCATTCTATTTTCAGCTTGATCAAATGCTTTGTTATATAATGATTGGAACACTTCGTCTGTTACTTCAATTTCACCATTTTTAACAATTGGATATTTTTTACCTAATGTTTGAGCAACTTCTTTTGAGAATGAAGTGTGGTCATCATGAAAAGCTGGTAAACAATGCATAAATATTACTGATTCTTTAGCAGCCTTCATCATTTTCATATCAACTTGGAAATCTTTTAATTCCCCAATTCTTTGGTCAAATAATTCAAATGGTTCTCCTAATGACACTCAAACATCTGTGTAAATAACATCGGCATTTTTTGCAGCTTTAATTTTGTCATCACTAAACTCCAATGATCCACCATTTTCTTTAAATAGTTTTTGACATTTATCAATAACTTTTTTATCCATTTGATCTTTATATTTTTTAGGACCACATAGAACAACATTCATTCCTGTAAATGCTGCTCCAATCATTACTGAATATCCCATGTTGTTTTTGTAATCACCAACAAACACAACTTTTTTACCTTTTAAATCACCTAATTTTTCTTTCATTGTCATATAATCAGCAATTATTTGTGTTGGATGTTCTGCATCAGTTAAACCATTTCATACTGGTACACCTGAATATTTTACTAATGCATCAACATCTGATTGAGCAAATCCTCTAAATTCAATTCCATCATAGAATCTTCCTAAAACTCTAGCTGTATCTTCGATAGATTCTTTTTTACCAAAGTTTGAGCCTGTAGGTCCTAAATATGTAACTCCAGCACCTAAATCTGATGCTGCAACTTCAAATGAACATCTAGTTCTTGTAGAATCTTTTTGGAATAAAATAGCAATATTTTTTCCTACTAAAGGTCTAAATGCTGGTTGCAAACCTTGATATTTTGATTTTTTTAAATCTAAAGATAAATTAATTAAATAATTTACTTCATCTGTTGTGAAATTTAATAATGAATCTAAACTTCTTCCTCTTAAATTAACTGGCATAATACACTTCCTTTTACTTTTATTTATTTTTTATTTTTTTAAATTTTCTCTATATAAAGGCATAGACATACATCTTGCAGATCCCATACCTAATGATAATTGGTTACCTTCAAAAGTTAAAACTTTAATTCCTGCTTCTGTTAAAGCTTTGGCAGTTTTGACATTTCTGTCATAACCAACAACAACTCCTGGAGTAATAACTAAATAGTTAGTTCCATCAAAATGAGTTTCAATATTAATGTCAATTTCATTTGCATTTTTTCCTGCAATAGGTATTAATATTGGTTCTTCGCCTATTATTGATTTCAACATATCTTTTAATGATGAATTTTTTTCAACCATTTTTAAATCATTTTTAGTTAAATCTAATTCTCAGAATTTTAATACTGATAACATATTAGGTGAATATAAAAATTTATTATGATCTAACATTGTTAATCATGTATCTAAATGCATTAAATTTGGCATTGGTGGCACATTAATTGCAATAATTTTTTCAAATTTACATTCCGGATCATTTTTAATGTTTTTTGCAATTGATAATATAGCTTCATGATTTGTTCTTTCGCTATTACCAATTACTAAAGTTTTTTCATTATAAATAAAAATATCACCACCTTCTATTGTTCCTTGCGATTTGTTTGAATCGCCGGAATCAAAGAAGCGTGGTGTATTTTTATATTTAGGATGGTGAGAAAAAATTAATTTAGAAAAAATTACTTCTCTTCTTCTTGTGGCATATTTCATTGAATTTAATGAAATACCGTTACCTATTGAAGCAAATGGATCTCTTGTGAAATATAAATTAGGCATAGGGTCTACAACTATTGCTTTTTCTTGTTTTATCCCTATTTCTTCAGCAAGAACTCCTGACATCATTCTTCTAATCATTTCTTTAGAATTTTTAGAAGAAACAATAAATTTTTTCACTTTTTCTCTTAGTTCTTTATTTAATTTTGGTTCAGATTGGTCTAATCATTCCTCAATAAATTTATCTTTGGTTTTATCATCTAATTGATCATAAGTTTCAGCAGCTAAGTCTGATAATTGAATGACTTTAACCCCTGAATCTTCAAGTATTTTACAAAAAGCTTTATGTTCTTTTATTGCTTCATCAGGTTCTAAAACAGCTGAAAAAAGCAACTCATCCAATCTTTCCGGAGATATTCTCCGGATTTCATCTCCTGGTGTATGGACTAGAACTTCTTTTAAAGCTCCAATTTCACTATAATTATTAATATTATTTCTCATAAGAAAAATACCTCTTTTTTTTCAGTTTGTGTACATTCTCAAATAATCTTATTTTGATTATGTAATTAATGCTAAAAACAAAAGTTAATCTAAAAACTATAATATTAAGATAAATAAAAAATTAAAATTTAAATTTAAGATAAATACATTCAAAATAAAATTATT
>SAMEA3663090__coassemble_593_pt1 | contig 11882 bp, 22 predicted proteins | sample SAMEA3663090__metabat2_low_PE_007 | metagenome-assembled genome bin SAMEA3663090 (sample SAMEA3663090) | pig gut metagenome | biome: pig gut; feature: pig-associated habitat; material: faeces | place: France | collected 2012
TTATTTTTAGTTGCATAAATAAAAAATTTTCTTTGTAAAAACTTTTTATTTAAAGATGATAATAGTAAATATGTATTAGTGGTATATATTTTAATTTTATTGTTCAATTGAGCTAAAGTTCTTACATATAATAAAGCTATTCTTGCTCCAGTAAAAGATCCTGGACCTAAATTAATGTATATATTATGAATATTGTGTAAATTAGGAACATTTTCAAAAAATTTTATTATTTCTTCTACCTTATATTTGGTTTCAATGTTGCTTGAAAATATAACTTTATTGTTTTCTATTAATGCTGCTATAAATCTTGATTGAGACGAATCAATAAATAACTTCATTTTATTCCTTTCAACTAATTATATATTTTCTTGCATTTTCATCTATATATAAAATTTCTATTTGGAATCCTAAATCAAATTTATCGGTTAAATTTTCTGCTCATTCTATTATTACTATCTTGTTTTCAAAATAATCTTCAAACTCTTTCAAAGATTGATCTTTCATATTATAAGCATCAATATGTATAAATTTTTCATAAACAAACATTTTATTAAATGACGGAGATATAATAGTTTCTTTTTCATTTAAATACTTTGCAATTGATTTAACTAAAGTTGTTTTACCTGTTCCTATATCACCTTTTAAAAAAATATAATTGGAATTAATATCTTTAGTTAAATTAATTATTAATTGAGCAATAAAGTCAATCTCTTCTTTAGATTTAATAAATTCTATTGAGTTTTTTTTCTTTTTTTTCATTCAATTAATTTTCATGTTTTTTTAAAGATATTAATTTCTTTTGTTTTTCTATTTCAGGTTCTATTGTATTAAAAAAATTTTGGGCCTGATTTTGAGTTGTAAATAAACATTTTATCTTTATTTGGGATTGAACAACTTTATTTCTAATAGCTGCATTTGTAATATGATTATATAAATCTAAATTTTTCAAAGATTTTTTGCATTTTATAAATTTATATAATCATACAAAAGATACACATAACCCATATAAAGCAAAAACTCAAACTATACTAACAATAATAATGCTGGTAAGTCTGTCTAATATAGGAGTAAAAAATAACAAAAATGTTATTGTAGATAATATCAATATTAAGACAATATTAACAATAAAAGATTGTCTCATTAAATAACGATAATATAAAACTGTTTTAACATTCATGAATTATTATAATTTTTTTAATTTAAAAGTACCATTGTCATTACGAACAAAGTCTCCTGCAATAGTTAATAATTTATATGTTTCACCTTTTTTAGTAGATATTGTTTCATCAAAATCTTTTTTTTGTTTTGCTCATTCTGCTCCTAGTTCTTTTTCTACTTGAGCGAATAATTCATCAAAAGTATAATCATCACGTTTTGTTTGATTCATATAGTCTTTCATTATACATAGTATTGTTTTCATAATTACATCCTTTCTGGCGCTGAGATACCTAATAATTTTAATCCAATTTTCAATATATTACCACAAGCTAATGATAAACATAATAATTCATTTTCTCTATCTGTATCAATTATTTTGCAATTTGAATAAAATGAATTATATTCTCTAGATAAATCTATTAAATATTGAGTTAACAAATGCACTTTATAATTTTCTGCAATTTGTACAACAAATTCTGGGAATTTATTCATTAAATTGATTAGAGTATATTCTGTGGTTTGATAATTTAAATTGGATGTATCAATATTCTTTATTTTAGATTTAGCTTTTAATTGTTGAGTTCTTGCATAGGCATATTGAACAATAAATAATGGGTTATCACTTGTTTTCATATTGGCTAGGTCTAGGTCAAATTCTATTGAAGATGTATTTGATCTATTTAGTAAAAAAAACCTTGTAGTATCCTTGCCAACTTCTGATATTAATTCAGACATAAATAAAGATGTTCCTTTTCTTTTAGACATTTTGAGTTCTTGACCATCTTTAATTAATTTAACTAATTGAACTGTGATTACATTTAAACAATCTTTATATCCTTGTAATTCTAATGCTGCTTCTACTCTTTTAATATAACCTATATGGTCTGCTCCTCAAATATCTAAGAGTTTGATTGGTTTGGGTTCTCTATTTAGTTTGATAGTATGATAAACTGTATCTGATAAAAAATATGTACTTTCACCATTACTTTTAACTAAAACTCTATCTTTATCATCTCCAAATTGAGTAGTATTCAATCATTTGGCACCATCTTTTTCATAAATTCCTTTTAATGTTGTTAATTGGTGATCAATTAATCCATCAGTATAAAGAGATTTTTCAGAAAATCATATATCAAATTCAACACCTAATTCTTTTAAATCTTTTTCTATTTTATTTAACATGATTTGAATAGACATTTTTTTAATTTCTTCTTTACATTCTTCAAAAGCAACATTTAAAAATTTCTTATCTACAATTTTTATTAATTCTTTTGCTCCTCAAATAATATCAATTCCGGCATATGAATCTTCAGGTAATTCCATTGATATACCAAATTCTTGATGATATCTTACATAAATAGAAATAGCTAACCGATCAATTTGAGAACCATTATCATTTATATAATATTCACGAATAACTTTGTATCCTGCATATTCTAGTATATTAGATATACTGTCTCCAATAACAGCCCCTCTTGCATGTGCAACATGTAAGAAACCTGTCGGATTTGCTGATACATATTCGTTATTAATTACTTTGTTATTTTTTGGTTGCTTACCAAATTCTGGATTTTGAAAAATTTCTTTAACAATTGATGAATAATAATTATTATCAAAATAAAAATTAATAAAACCTGGTCCCATAATTTTTATTTCTTTAATATTAAATTTTTTATTATCAAAATTATCTATTATTTTTTGTGCAATTTCTTGAGGTTTAGTTGATAAAGTTTTACTTGCTGATAAAGCAACATTAGATGTATATTCACCAAATTCAATATTTGTTGGTTTTACTACATGAAAGTTTATTTTAGGTCAATTTAATTTATCAAAAATTTTGTTTATTTCTTGATGTATTTTATTTTCCATAATTATGCTTTAAATTAATTATTTGCTTATTTATCATCTTCAACAATATAGAATACTTGGTCATCAATTCACACAGTAGAATTTAGTCAAACTTTTGTGTTTCTTTTAACATCTTCTTCATTGTTAATTCTGATTTCATGAGATTTAATAAAATATTTAGCTTGTCCACCTGTATCTATAATATTTAGTTTTTTAATTAATTGACCTAATTTTATAAACTTTCCTCTTATTTTTACTTTCATATATACCTCTTTTAAGAAATCATTGGGCTTATAATTTGATTGTTATTTCTTTTGTCATCACTAATTTTAATAGGTTTTTGTGCATTAGATAAATGTATATAAATTTTATCACCAAAAACACTTATCGCTTCTTTTAAATATTTGTAATTTAATGTAATAGAAATTTCTTCACCATCATATTTAAAATCTTCTGATGTTATTATGACATTTGATCGACCTATTTTATCATTTGTTGTTATTTCAATTTTTTCATTATTAATTAAGAAATTTAATTTATTGTATGAACTATCAAAATTAGATGCAAACATTGCTTTGTTAATCGAATTATTCAAAATAGTTTTATTGATTTCTAGTTTTTTTGAATATTCCATATTAAATATATTTGAAAGATCTTTATATGGAGCATCAATTATCTTAGATTGAAAATTAGTTGAATCTTTAATTAAATTTATTTTATGTTCATTTACATATAATGTCACATCACCTTCAATGTAAGAAGGAATAAAATTTTTAATATTTTTATTAGTGATAGTTACATCAAATGAAATATTTCGATCATCTTTTACTTCGATAATTTCTTGAGCTAATCGATAACCATCAGTTGCTGAGATGTAAAATTTTTGATTTTCATATTTTAAGTTTACACCAGTTAAAATAAGTTCCTCATTTGTTTGAGAAGTTGCAAAAATAACATCATCAATTGCTTCTTTTAATTTTTTTGCATTTACTATAATTTTTTCTCCATATAAAGAAAAATCAATTGCAGGATATTCGTTATCTTCAAATAAATTAATTTCATAAATATCTTTTTCATTTTGTATTATTAATGAATTACTTTTTATGAAAAAAGTAATGCTTCCTTCACATTTTTTTATGATGTTTAAAAATAAAGAAGCAGGTATTAAAAAATTTCCTATTGATTCGATAGATGATATTTTATTTTCTAATATTTTGCTTTCAATTGAAAAATATCCATTAGAACCTTTTATAACAATTTCTTTATCAAATACATTAATAAAAAAATTTCTTAATTGAGCATAAATATTATTTGAATCAATTGCTTTATAAACATTTTCTAGTGGTTTTATTAAATTTTTTTTATCAATAGTAAACTTCATAACTACAAATATATTTTAATATATTTATATATTAAAGTTATATGTTTGTTTATTTTTTTAATAATAAGGCGTGTTAATTATGTGGAAAACACATTTATATCAATATTTTAATTGGAAAAATAATGTTGAAAACAAATGTGGAAAAATAAAACCACCAAACATAATACTTCTTGATATGGCTGCTTTATTTCTAACCTGACCAAGTTACAAGGTTACTATTTTGATGGCAAATAAATTATATAAGAAAATTACATTGGTTTTTTCAATGTTTTAAACATGTTTGATTTATAAACTTCTACACCAGGTTGGTTAAATGGATTTATTTCTAATAAATAACCGCTGATTGCAACAGCTCTTTCAAAAAACATTACAAGAGAACCAAATGTTTCTTCTGAATAATCTTCAATTTGAATATGGATATTAGGCACTCTCCCCACTAATGAATGAGCATCTAATGTCGCTTCAAAAGCAATATTATTAATTTCATGAACTGTTTTACCTGCTAAATAATTTAATTTATCTAAATCTTCATCTTGAGCTAATTCCATAATTTTGATATCATATTTAGGTTTTTTAACAGTTATAACAGTTTCAAACAATACTTTTGATCCTTCTTGGATGATTTGACCTAAAGAATGTAAATCAGTTGTGAATAAAGCTGAGTGTGGTAATAAAGCTTTTCCATTTTTACCTTCTGATTCAGCGAATAATTGTTTTCATCATTCTAAAAAGTATTTGTGAGCATTTTCATAAGATACCAACATTTCTACTGGATATTTTCTTTGAGTGTGTAATAAATATCTTGCAACAGCATATTGATATGCAGGATTAGTCCCTAAATTGTTTGAACTATAAGCATCATTTGCTAATTTTGCTCCTGCAACCATTTTTTTAATATTTAGACCCACACAAGCAAATGGGAATAATCCCACAGGTGTTAAAACACTAAATCTACCCCCCACATCATCAGGGATAATAAATCTTTCATATCCTTTTTGCATTGCTAAATCTAATAATACTCCTTTTGAAGCATCTGTTGTAGCAAAAATATAATCTTTGGCATTGTTAACACCAACTTTATCCTCTAACATTTTTTTAAATAATCTAAAAGCAATAGCAGGTTCTAAAGTTGTTCCTGATTTTGAAATAACATTAATAGCAAATTTTTTGTTTTCTACATATCTTAATTTTTGTACTAAAGCTGTCGATGAAAGAGATTCTCCTACAAAGATAATTTCCATTTTTTGTTCATCTCCAGGCAATTCACCAAGCACAAAATCGATTCCAGCTCTAACTCCTAAATAAGAACCACCTATTCCTATAACCACTAAAGTTTCTACTCCATCTTTGTGTAGTTTTTTAGCAATAGCTTCCATTCTATCTAATTCTTTATTATTGATATTGTTAGGTAAATCTTTTCATCCTAAAAAACTTGAACCTTCTGTTTCAAATTTTTCCATTTTATCATGAATCTTTTTTACTTTATCTGATCAAGAAAGAATTTCTTTTAAATTCAATTCAGATCTATCAAAATTTATATTTATTTCTTTCATTTTTTTATCTCCTCATTTGTAAAGTTAAATAAATTTTGGAATTTATCAGAAAAATCTTTACTAAAATTGAATTCAAAAGGAGTTTTTAAAAAATGAGTTTTATTTTCTTTTAAAGAAAATATTAAAGTATTGTCCTCATGAATGCTTTTTAAAGTTAAATAAATAATATCATTCTCTTTAACAATAGAATGAAGATCAGTAACATAATAATCTGATACTTCATTAATATAAACAATTCCCTTTCCCCCGCTTGCTGTTTCAACTTTAAAAAAGTTTTTACCAATAAAAGTAGTTTTACATAAAAAAACCAATCCTATTTTATTCTCATTTTCATTTACCATTACATAATAATTTTAATACTTATATTAAAAGTTGAGCAATTTTTATTCCCTTATGTTTGTCAATTTCTAGAAAATCACTAGGCAATTTATTCTTTAATTTAAAAATAATTTGATCGACAACTCTTGATTTTTGATTATTATCTATTCCATAAATTTTTTTAAAGATTTTTTTCTTAGACACAAAATTATTTTTTTTGAAAAATTCATTCATAAGTATAGATAAAACTTCTAATTCTTTATTAGTCATTTTAATTTCTTTATTATTTACTACAATTTTTCTTTTTATCAAATCAATAATAACACCATTATGAATTAATACTAGTTGGCTATGACTATCATCTCATTTTCTTCTTAAAATTGAGAACAATTTTCATTTTAAATATTTTTCCTTATTTTCTGGAGAATCATAATATTGATTTGATAAATAAATGATATTATCTGCACCATTTTTAAAATATTGTACATCATCATTTTCAATTTTATCTTTGAATAATACTAATTGAAATGAGTTATTTAATTCATGTAATTTAGAATAAAAATTCCATGCAAAAATATATTCATAAGATTTAATAAAATCAACAAAGTAAAAATCTATTTTTTCATTACTATCAATTTTTAAAGATTCTAAATTTTTAACAGAAAAATGTTCAATATAAGAAACATTGATATTTAAATAATCAGATATATAACCAAAAATTAAATTAAAAAAATCAATATTAGAATCAGGATTTAATACAACTTTAATATTAATTTTTTTAGTAGTTATGTATTTATTCTGAATCATGTTATCATTAGTCATTATACTATAATAAATATAAGTAAATTATTTATTATTATGAAATCAATAGAAGGATTAGTTTTAAATATTCATTTAAAAAATGATTATGATGCTATTATAAAAATACTTACAAACGATAATATTATGTATTTTTTAGCGAAGGGAATACAGAAACTAGAAAGTAAAAATAGAAATAATATTTTTGTAGGATCGATAGTAGAAATTGAATATTTTGCGAATTATGGGAAGGAAAATTATTTTTTATTAAAAAGTTCACAAATTAAATATTTTGTAAATTTTTCATTAAATAATATTTACATGAATGAACTCTACTATATATTTCAATTTGTTAATCAACCTAGCAACAAATTTTTATTTACTTATACAGAATTTGCTAAAAATTTTCAAGATAGTATTCAAAAATTGGAATTTATCTTAACTTATTTATTAAATTTATGTTTATCTATTAATGGAAAACAATTAAATTATGCCCATTGTGCTATTTGTCAATCTAATCAAAAATTATATTGTTTTAATTTTTATGAAGGGGGCATGTTATGTCAAGAACATAAAATGAGTTATAAATCGACGCCAATATTATTACTTAAATCTTTTTATTATTTAGGAACAAATTTTGAACAATATTATTTAAATACTAATTCTATAAATAATAATTTTTTATATAGATCTTTAAAATCTTTTCTTAATGATTATTAATATGATTTTGAATAAATCGAACAATAATATCAAATCCTGGTTCATACATCAAAATATGTTTTGCATTAGGAATTAAAGAAGCAGAGATATAGTTTTTCTTTTGAATTTTCATTAATAATTTGTTATTAGACATAATATCTAAATCACCTTGTCAATAAAATATAGGTGTTTTAGGTTGAGAATGTTTGAATAATCTTTTGATTTGCAAAGAACCCTTTCAAATTGCAATTTCTTCAGCACATGAACTTTTAGTATCAATGTTCATTTCATTTAATTTTAATAGAAATTTGGAACTAGATAATTTAGGATAATCTACTTTAGCGCTGTAATAATAATTTCATTTGAAAAGAAAACATAAAAATACTCTAATAAATATTTTGAATTTAGTAGATTTTTTTTCTTTCATAATATCTTTTGGATAAAAAGGAATGGATCATGCAAAAATACCATTTACTTTATTAGGGAATTTATAACCATATAGAGATATGTATAATGCCCCCATAGATTCGCCACATAGATATATTTTGTTGTATTTAGTTTTTAAATAAGAAACAACATTATCAATATCTTGAATATGTTTTTTGACATTAGTTGATGTTTTTAAGCCAGAACCTTTGTGACCTCGCTGCTCAATAGCATAAAAATCATATTGATTCAAACCTTGTAAAAGAGGCTTCACAATTTTGGTTTTTCCATTTAATCCATGATAATAAACAATAGCTACATCATTAGATTGAAATTGCTTGCTTTGTCAAAATAAAGCATGATAATTTATATTATTACTATTTATTTTTATTTTATGAGCTTCTTGATTTGTGGACATATTTTATGATATGGCAGAGGTTAGAGGAATCGAACCCCTACAAGCAGGTTTGGAATCTGCAGTACTACCATTATACTAAACCTCTTTATTTAATAAATTTATAATTTAAATTATATTATTCAATCATAGTCATTTCTAAAATATTTTTATCCTCTATTTTTCACAATTTATCTATCTTCAATTTAGGATATCTTTTGATTAAAACTTGGGCATCTTCATTACTAAAATTATTATTTGCATCAAAACCTGATATGTAAGCAACATCATGAGATACATAAGGAATTTTAATTTTGAAAATGCAAGGCTCATCTAGTGGTGGTCCTAATATATCATCAACTCCATTATGTCCAACAGATTATAGTTGGTAGTTGTAGATAAAAACCATAATTTTGGATTATAGTTCCTATTTTAGTGAGATTAAAATCTACTTTTTCATTTTCTAAAAATCCAGCATAGATTTAAATTCTCCTTCTATGAATTAGAAAAAGCTTTTGATGGAAGAAAAATTATTGGTAACAAATCTGCAAGTGGTACTAATATTATTAATGAATTAGCCGAAGAAGAAATAAAAATAAATGATATTTTTTCAGGAAAAGGTATTTCAAAACATTTTCCATCAAGTGGTGATGCTAATGGAATGGATATTACAATTTATTTAGCAACAGAAAAATCAAATGATAAGAAATTAATTTTTACTAATCTAGTTCAATTTGATTCTCATTATATCCATAGAAGAGATGTTGAATGATATGCAAACAATATTAATTTAATTTGATGTTAAATTAGCTAAATTAATAAATGTTTTAGATGAAAATGATTTATTAATAATAACTTCTAATCATGGTAATGATCTAACATTTAAATGTTATAATCACACAAAGAGTCTTTACTGGCTACAATTTATTCAAAAGCTTTTAAAAACCTAAGAAATTAAATGATTTAAATTCTTTGGCAACTTTAGGTAATATTATTGCTAGAAATTTTAATCTAGAAATTTCTGAAATTGGTGATGATATATTTGATCAATTAGTTTATTTTAATAATAAAAAATCCTCTTTATCAAAAAAAGATAAGGAGGATTTTATTAAATGTTAATTAATAATTATTTGTTTTGTTTTTCAATTCATTCTTGATCTAAATCATCTGATTCAAGAATTACAGCTATTCCACATGCTGCTTTCATTGAATTTGAATATTCAACATCACCGAATCTACCAATAGCACCTTCAATTTTTAATTGTCTATCTTCAGCATACATTGATCTATATCCACCATATAAATCAATTATTGGAACTTGTTTGTTAGTAGTTGAATTACCATATTCTGATTTATTAATAAATTCTAATTGAGTACCTTTTGGAATTGTTAAATTTTTAATTGTTACATTATATCCATTTAGATATACTCTAAATTGAAGAGGTTTAATAAAAGTAGGACTTTCTTCTAAAACTACTATTTTTTGTGATTCAATATTAACATCATCAAAAATAAATGAGTTAGTTTGTGAATCAATCATACTTCCATTTATTTTAATTGCATATGTTCTTGAATTAAAATCATATATTCAATCATTCAATTTTATTGGACCAAAATAAGCTTTAAAAGTAATTACTGAATTTTCATTTAATTCTTTTGCTCAAGCACTATCTTCTGATGGTATTTCAATCATGTATCTGTCTCCTTCAACATGGTAAACACCTAATGATCATGCTTCATTGTCATTAACAAAAACTCTTAAATCAGTTAAAGTAATATTGTCTTTATCATTTTGTGCTACTCTAAAGAATACTTTATCACCAAATGAAGCAAGAATTTCATCATTGTATAATCCACCATTTACATCATTTGGAACTTCAAAGTAAAATCCAGCTTTACCCAATGAATCTTTATTTAATTGTTTAAATGATAAACTTAATTTTTTAAATTGGTTGTCAATGTTGTCAATATTTCCATCATTAATGATTGGAGGGAACTGAGTTTGTCCATCTTCCACTATATTTGTTTCAGTTTTTGAATTTTCTATTGTTGTTGAAGAAGTTGAATCAACAATTGCTTCTTCTTTTGTATCAACAACTACTGAATCTATAATAGGATTTTTTATATCTTTTGTTTCAATAGTAATGTTTTGTGTTTCTTTTTTTAACATGCTAGGTATTAATGCTGATGTTGTTGCTATTGCACCAACAGCTAAAACTGAACTAGCAATTATAATTTTACTTTTAGTTTTCATAATTTTACATTTCCTCCTACTTCTATGGTAGCAGAAAAAAAATACAAAGTTACCAAAAAAATTACCAATAATAAAAAACCAACACATGTGTTGGTTGTCCTCGTAAAATAAATACAAAAACAAAAAAAACAAAGAGAAATAGAAAAACATTATCAAGTTGCTCGATTTGTAAGAAAGGTAGCCAAGAGCACACGAAATAAAACTTCTGCTAAAACTTTATCAAAACTCATAAATGAAAAATTTAATAAATATTATTCACCAAAACATATTTATTGATTAATTAAAAATGGTCAATGATATGGAGTGGCATTGAGAATTTAAAATATTGAAAATATCAAAAAGGCCCATTTTACTAACTAAAAGATTTATTATATCTTTAATTCATGAGCGATTAAAAATAATAAATAATAAAGGAAGATAAGGCAACCATTGAGATTGATATAGTTGAAGGTTGCAAAGGAGATAGTAAATATTGATCAACAATGATTGATCGAAAATCTAGAAGGTTATCAATAAGTTTGTATAAACAAAAACAAGCACATAGTTTCTAAAAGCCATAAGAAATAATTTAAAAAAATGCCAACAAAAGTTAAATCCATTACATCTGATAATGGTTTAGAGAATTCAAGATTAAACTTATTAAATATCAAATGATATGCAACTAATGCTTATTCTTCATGACAAAAATGAACAACAGAACAAAAACATAAGCAATTAAGAAAATTCATCCCTAAAGGCAAATCATTAAACAAATTAAATCAAGAAATGTGCGATCTAATTTCATTGGTCATCAATGTGAAACTTATTTGAAAAATCCTTCTAAATATAAATTGGGATATATTATTAATAAACAAGATCTTGAAAAATATTATGAATTAATTAATCAAAAAGAACCACATCCTATATTCAAATTGTGATGAATTAATTACATCAAGGAAAATATCGGTATTCAAATTGGTAACTTTACATTCCAAAAAAAAACTTTAATTTAGGTAAAATATTATTGTGTTATTCATGAATAATATGAATAAGAAAAAAGGAGAAATTATATGA
>SAMEA3663090__coassemble_597_pt1 | contig 11797 bp, 22 predicted proteins | sample SAMEA3663090__metabat2_low_PE_007 | metagenome-assembled genome bin SAMEA3663090 (sample SAMEA3663090) | pig gut metagenome | biome: pig gut; feature: pig-associated habitat; material: faeces | place: France | collected 2012
GTATTTTCTTTTTTTATTAGTATATTGAGATATTACTGATTGATATATTGCTTTTCAATCATCAAATGTAGAAATAGATTCACCTTTATCTATTTTGTGGTAAATTTCAATTCATATTCTGATCACATGGTTTGTTGTTTAACTGTTGAAATGAAATCATTTATTTTCTCTGAAGGTTTTTCAAGTAATTATTTTTGTATTAATTGTTGTAAAGTATTGATTTCTTTTCTTTTTTGCTTAATTTTAATTTTAAATAAAATGATAACAAAAGCTATTAGTGCAATTACTGGAAATGCTATAGCTATTGTAATTAAAAATATCTATTTACTCATCTTCATCTTGATTATTTTCTTCATTTCATTCATTAAATATTTTTTCTACTAATTCTCATTCATCTTCTTCAATTGGTTTTAGAGAATCATCTTCATTTAATTTAGCACCATATACGACATCATCGATTTCATACAAAATGAATTGATCTCCATTCTCTTCAAAAGTAAATACAATGTTAGCATTTACTTTTTTACCATCATTTAATTCAACTTCAATAATATTATTCTTTAATTTTTCTTTATTGTTCATTTTAATTCATTTCTAAAGGAATAGGAGTAAATAATGATCATTTTAATTCGCTTCTAATTTTGTTTGCTTGTTCTTGATTAATTACAAAAGCTTTTTCATTTAATTCTTTATCAATCATTAATTTTTTCTTTATAGCTTCAAAATTCAGTAAATCTATTTGCAATTTATTAATAATCATAATATGAGGTTTAGGCTCAGAAGCAAAAACACCTTGAATTTTATAAATTTGAGCTTCTACTTGCCTAATTTCAATATTAATTTTAATAATGTTTTCTTTAATATGATTTAAGGTATTTGTAATACTTTTGTTGAAACAATCTTCACATAACAAAATAAAAGACTCTTTGCTTATTTTTTTATTGCAATCCTTGCAAAGTAAATCACCAGTTTGATTTTGGTTATTTTCAGTATTTTTATTTAAATTAATTTCTTTATCAATTAATGACATCATTTTCTCCTTTTTTATATTTTAAGTTAATATAAAATAAAATTACTTCAATATCTGATGGACTAATTCCGCTAATTCTTGATGCTTCTCCTAATGTTTCAGGTTTAATTTTACTTAATTTGTCTCTTGCTTCTAATGATAAATTTAACATATTTTGGTAATCAATATTAGTAGGAATTTTTAATTTTTCTAATTTAAGCATTTTTGCAGCAGAACGATTTTGTTTATCAATATAACCTTCTAAACGCACTTTGGTAATTAATTCATCTTTATATTCGTAATCACCAATAAAATCATGGTAATCTACATCAGGTCTTGCAATAACTTTTAAAAGTGAAGAACCATTTAATATATTGTATTTTTTTGCTAAGGGATCATTAGATGAAATATATTTATTTTTTAATTCTTCAATTTTAGAATCTATAGAATGATATTTATTTTTGATGCTTTGATATTCTTCATCACTAATCATATTAGCATATTTTGCATACTCACACATTCTTAAATCTGCATTATCATTTCTTAATAATAAACGATACTCTGCTCTTGATGTAAGCATACGATAAGGTTCTTTTGTTCCTTTTAAAACTAAATCATCTATTAATACTCCAATATAAGAATCATTTCTTTCTAAAGATATTGGTTCTTTATTTTGTAATCTTAAAGAAGCATTAATTCCTGCAACTATTCCTTGACCTGCAGCTTCTTCATAACCACTTGTTCCATTTATTTGTCCAGCAAAATATAAATTTTTAATTTTCTTAGATTCTAATGATTTTTTAATTTGGCCAGATTCTAAAGCATCATATTCTATTGCATAACCATATTTTTGTATTCTACAATTTTTAAGACCAGGAATAGTTCTTAAAAATTGATCTTGAATGTCTATTGGCAAAGAGGTAGAACAACCATTAATATAATAAATATCTTGTTTAGCAGTTTCTGGTTCAAAGAAAATTTGATGTCTTTCTTTATGAGAAAACTTCATAATTTTATCTTCAATTGAAGGACAATAACGTGGACCAACACCTTCAATTAAACCTGAGTACATTGCTGATTTTTCAATATTTTTAGCAATAATATCATGTGTATTTTTATTTGTATAAGTTAATCAACAATGGATTTGATTAATGATTTTATTTTTATTTTTAAAAGAAAAAGCTAAATTTTCTGGAGGCAAAATTTCTTCTTCTAATTCATCTCATTCAATAGAATCTGCATATATTCTTGCAGGAGTACCTGTTTTTAAACGAATTAATTTAATTCCATTTTCTATTAATGAAAGAGAAAGTGATGAAGTTGTTTTTTCATTATCAGGACCACTAATTTTAACATCATGACCTACTAGGATTTTAGAATTCATATAAACTCCTGTAGTAATTACTACAACAGGGGCTTGAATTAATTTGTTTTTTTCTAAAATAACTCCTTTAATTTCATTATTGTCTTGATAAATACTTTCTACTAAATCTTCAATAATTGTGATGTTTTTATTTTTTTCAATTTCTTCAAGCACAATTTGAGAATATTTATCTTTATCAATTTGAGCTCTTAATGCTCTTACAGCAGGACCTTTAGATGTATTTAACATTTTAATTTGAATGGTTGAAAGATCAGCAAAAATTCCTTGAACTCCACCAAGAGCATCAATTTCTCTAGTAATAATTCCTTTAGCAGGACCGCCAATTGATGGATTACAAGGAAGCATTGCTAACTTATTTTTATTTAAAGAAATAAGAGCTACATGAAAATTATTTTTTGCAATGGCAAAAGCTGCTTCAATTCCTGGCATGACCTCCACCAACAACTATGGCATCAAATTTATTATTCATCTTTTTCCTTTTCTTTAATTTGTTTTAAAATAGCTTCTATTTTTTTGCCTTGTTTAGTAGCTTCATCTATTTTAAATACAATATTTGGTATTTTTCTTGCTTGATGATCATAATTTGAAAGTTCTTTTCTTATATAACCTTTAATATTATTTAAAGCTTCTAAAGATCTTTTTTCATTTTGGTTAAATAATACATAAACCTTTAAATCAGAACCATCATTAGATAATTTTGCATCAACTACAGTTACATTTTTGATGTTAGAATTTTTAACATCTTCATTGATGATTTTAGCAATTCATAGCAAATAATTATTTTCTTTTTTTCTTCTTTGAATTTCATTCATTATTTTTTAAACCTCACTGCTGTCCCTATATAACATTGAGATCCTGTTGGTGTAGTATCTGGTCTTATTGCAACTACAGCATCTGCATTCATATTTTCAGCTTCTTCTTTTAAATGTTCTAAAGCTCCAAAAGAAGCTTTTTTAGATCTTATTCATGTTAATTTATTTCCAATACAAATTCCTATAATTTCATATTCTATACCTGGAATATTTTCAGTTGTTGTTAAAATAATTTCTTTTTTCATATGTTATTTATTTATTAAAACATTTTCATATGTTTCAATAATATCTCCTTCTTTAATGTCATTAAAATCTTTGATATGTGTACCAAATTCTTTTCCTTTTTCAATTTTTTTAATAGTATCCTTACCATGTTGTAGAGTTTCTAAAATACCTTCATGAATAACTTTGTTATTTCTTATTAATTTCATTTTAGTATTAATTTTAATTACACCACTTGTAGTTAAACAACCTGCTATATTACCAACTTTAGAATAGAAAAATATTTTTTGAATAACAGCTTCTCCAACTTTAATTTCTTCATATTCCGGTTCACCATAAGATTTAATAATATTTTCCACTTCTTCAATAATTTCATAAATAATAGAAGAGGTTTTAATAATAATTTTTTCTTGAGCTGCTTGGTTACGAATTGAGGCATCAACTTTTAAATTGAAAGCAAAAATAATTGCATTAGAAGCTTTTGCTAGTAAAATATCTGAATTGGTTATTGATCCACTTGAATATCTAACAATATTAATAATGACATCTTTATTTGATAATTTAGATAATGAATATTTAATTGCTTCAGCAGTTCCTTGAACATCTGATTTAATAATTAAATTAACAACTTTTTTATCTCCAGTATTATTTAAGTTGATATTTTTATTAATAAGTTCATTTTGTTTGTCTGAAAAAGCTTTTTTATTAGCTAATTTTTTAGCAAATTTTTCATCCTCAAAACCTAAGAATTTATCACCTGATTTAGGTAAATAATTTAGACCAGTAATAATAACCGGAGTACCAGGTCCAGCAGATTCAATTTCTTTTCCTTCAATACTTAAAAGTGTTTTTATTCTTCCAAAATTTGATCCAGCTACAATAAAATCTCTTTTATAAATAGTTCCATTAGTAATCATCAATGTTGCTATAGTACCTTTACCAGTTAATATATTTGCTTCAATAACTGTTCCAATTGGTGAACGATTTTTATTAGCTCTTAAATTTAAAATATCAGCTTGTAAAATAATTGCTTCAAATAGATCTTCTATTCCTTGTCCAGTTAATGCAGAACCATAAATAAATGTAGTATCCCCACCCCAGTCTTCAGCCAAAATGTCATGTTTTGATAAATCACCTTTTACTTTTTCAGGATCTGCATTTGGTTTATCCATTTTATTAATGAAAACAATAATTGGAACTTTAGCAGCTTTTGCATGATCAATAGCTTCTACTGTTTGAGGCATAACCCCATCATCTGCTGCAACAACTAAAATAACAATATCTGTTACTTTAGCCCCATTTAATCTCATGGCTGTAAATGCTTCATGACCAGGAGTGTCTAAAAAAGTAATTAACCTTTTTTTGTGATTAACTTGGTAAGCTCCTGTATGTTGAGTAATTCCACCAGCTTCAGTAGAAGTAATATTAGATTTTCTAATTTTATCTATTAGTGTTGTTTTACCATGATCAACATGCCCCATAATAGTAATAATTGGCGGACGAGGTACTAGATCTTTTTGATCATCATTTATTTCAAAATGATCCATGAAATTAGATTCATTTAATTCAATTTCCTTTTGAAAATCGAATCCATATTCAAAGCAAATTTCTGCAATTTCCTCTTCAGATAAGATAGAGTTTAAAGTATACATAATACCTTTTTTGAATAAATTTGTCAAAATTTCATTAGTAGATTTATTAATTCTTTTTGCAAATTCATTAACACTCATTGGACCTGTGAAAATAAATACTCCATCTTTTAGTTCTACCTTAATATCAACTAATTGATTTTTAATTTCATCATCATTTCAGATTCTTTTACTTTTTATTTTTGACATATTTATCAACCTCCTCTCTTAGTTGATTATATATTTCTGGAAGAATATTTTGCTTAAAAGATTTATTTAAATATTTCTTTCTAAATAAATCATCAATAATTTTTGGATCATTTGTACAATAAGCCCCTCTTCCATAAATCTTTTTATCTTTTTCAAGAACAATTGTTTTATCTTTTAATAAAACAAATTTAATTAATTGATTTATTGGTAATATTTTGCCAGTTACAATACATTTTCTTGAAATCATAAATATTTAAATTAAATTTTAAAAATCATCATCAAAATCATCAAAGTCGTAATCGCTTAAATCAATATCACCAACTAAATCTTTATCAAATTTAAAGTTTTCATTTACTTGTTTAATCTCATTAGTGTTAATTTTTGGGTTTTCTTCATGATTTAAAACAGCATCATTGAATTTTTCAACATTTTCATCTTGTTTTTCATCTTTATTATTAATTGTAAATTGAGAATAATCAATAGGAGAGTAAGATAAAATTTCTGAATTATATTCATCAATTTCTTTTTCTAAATCAACTAAACTTGAATAATTTGAATTTCTTCAATTATTTCTATTAATATTTCCTCTTCTATTATTGTTCATTGGTTTTTTCATTGGAACAAAACCTTCATCAATACTATTTAATTCTTCTTTAGTTAAATTACCATTTCAATGAATAGGAATATTATTTTCAATAGCATATGAATATGAACAAATATCAATATTTACTCTAATTAATTCAACAGTTAATTTAACATTAGCACCTTTTTTACCAATTGCTATTGTGTTATGTTTATTTGGAACAACAACTAAGTAATCGTTAGAACTTGATTTTTTGTTAATTGAAACAATTTTTGCAGGGCTTAATGAATTAGCTATATATTCATTAATATTGTCAGAATATAAAACAACATCAATTTTTTCTCCAATTTCTTGAGAAACTCTTTCTATTCGATCTCCATTTTTACCTATAATACATCCAATTACATCAATTTCAGCTTCTAATTTAGGATTTTTTCTAAATGATATTTTTGCTCTTTCCCCTTTAATTCTAGAAATACTTACAATTTGAATATCTCCATTTTCAATTTCAGGAATTTCTCTTTTTAAAATTTCTCTAATTTTGTTTGGAGAATCATTTGATACAAGAACTTGATAACTTTTAGAATTTTCATAAACTTCTTCAATAGTTACATTGTGATATTTTTTATCAGTTAATTTAATTTTTTGATTTTGATATTTTGAAGGCATGTAGCAAAGAGTTCCATCTTCTAATAAAAATGTTGCCCCTCTTCCATCAAAATCTTCTTCTAATTTAGCCTCTACAACAGTTCCTATTAAAGGTTGATATTTTTCATAAATTCTTCTTTTTTCTCAATTAATTATTTCTATTCTAAATGATTGTTCAATTTTAGAATATAATGATCTAGAAAAATTATCAAAAGAAATTTGTGATGCTATAGTATCTCCGATTTTTGCATTAGGATCAATTTCTTGAGCTTTTGATAAATGAATATCTACAATTTCTGAATCATTTTTATATTCTTCATCATCAGAAATGACCATTTTTTTAAGATTTGTTAGAATTAGTTCATCATCTTTAATTTCAAGTGTAATTTCAGCATCTGGGTCTAATTGAGAATTAACAATTCTTTGAATAGAATTTCTTAAAAAATCTATAATTATTTTTCTATCAATATTTTTTGTTCTAGAAACAAAATTGATTAATTCCAAAATATTTTTTTTATTTTGTAAAGCCATATTATTTTTCCTTTCTTAATTTTGCTGTTGTTTTTATAAAAGAAATATCCTTTTTATTTATTTTTAATTTTTGAATTCTTCCTTTGTTATTAATTTTTATAACAATATCATTAATATTATTTTCAATTAAATGCCCTTCTCATTCGACTTTATGTAAATAATGTTTATTAGTTCTTACTAATAGATATTGATCAATAAATAAATTAATATTGTTGAGATCAATTTCTTTTTCAGTGCCTTCAGAATAAACATTTAAATAATAATCAATATTGCCATCATCAATTTCATGAATCAAATTAAGAATAATTTTAGATTTTTCTTCAATTTGATCTAATGATGTTTCAGGAATTTCAATATCTAAAAATGTTAGTCCTTCTCTTTTTACAAATTGAATTGAATTAATTTTAAAATTAATTTTTTCTTTTAGTTTTTGAATCAAATTACTCTCCTAATTAATAGAAAGATTGCTTTTTAGCAACCTTTCCTCATATTCAATTTGTAACTTAATTATACTAGAATTTAATTAAAAACTTTTAATTAATTTCAATTAAAATTTAGATTATGACTATTTTAGATATTATTGAAAATAAAAAAAATAGAAAAGAATTATCTCAAGAGGAAATTAACTTTTTTGTTCAAAATTATACTTCAGGGATGATTCCTGATTATCAAATATCGTCTTTATTAATGGCTATAGTTTTAAATGGAATGACTTTAAAAGAAGCAACATTTTTAACTCAATCAATGATGCATACAGGGAAGATAATAGATTTATCAGAAATTAAAGGTATTAAAGTTGATAAACATTCTACTGGAGGAGTAGGGGATAAAGTTTCTTTAGTTCTAGGACCAATTGTTGCTTCAATTGGAGCGGTATTTGCCAAAATGTCAGGCAGAGGTTTAGGTCATACTGGTGGAACAATTGATAAATTAGAATCAATTCCAGGATTTAGTTGTTATGTGAATGAAATACAATTTAAAAAATTGCTAAAAAAATCTAATATTGCTATTATTGGTCAAACTAATGATTTAGTACCAGCTGATAAAAAATTATATGCTTTAAGAGATGTAACAGGAACAGTAAATTCAATGCCTTTAATAGCTTCTTCAATTATGTCTAAAAAGCTAGCAACAGGTTCTGATGCTATTTTATTAGATGTTAAATGCGGTTCAGGAGCATTTATGAAAAATGAAAAAGATGCTACAGAACTTGCTAAATGAATGATTTCTATAGGAAAAAAATTAAAAAAAGATGTAAGAGCTGAAATTACTAATATGGATCAACCTTTAGGGAGAATGATCGGAAATAAAAATGAAATTTTAGAAGCAATGGAATCTTTAAAAGGAAATGGTGAAGCAAGGTTTATGGAATTGATTTATTCATCTTCTAGCGAAATTTTAATGCAAGCAAAAATTGTTAAAAACAAAAAAGAAGCAATTAAATTAATTGATGATGCAATAAAATCTCAAAAAGCTTATAAAAAATTTATTGAAATGATTAATAATCAAGGTGGCAATAGTAAAATTATTTGCCAACCGAAATGATGAAATCCTAAATATAAATTAATAATTAAAGCTAATAAAGAAGGATATTTGAGATTAACAAATTCTGTTGTATTAGGAACAGTAGCAATGAAATTGGGAGCAGGTAGACAAACAAAAGAAGACATTATTGATAATGAAGCAGGGATTGAACTTGTGAAAGTATCAAATGAGTATGTCAAAAAAAATGATCCTATTATGATTTTGTATTCAAGTAAAGAGATAGATTTATCACTTTCAAAAGAAGTATGAAAATCAATTGAAATTAGTAAAAACTTAAAAAATGATCCAATTATTTTAAATAACTTAAAGTAAATAAGATAATGAAGATAAAATTATTGTTATAATTTTATTATGTTGTATTTAAAAAATAATAGAGAAGAAATTGCTACTCTAGAATTAATTAATAAACATTTTTGAAAATCAAGAACAGGACCATTGTCAGCACTGACTTTGCCATTTTTTTTAATGTTAATTTATAGAATATTAGGACAAGATGATATTACTTTGTTTACTAGTGGTTTGGCAGCATATTTTTCTTTTTCAATTTTACCATTATGTTTTATTTCGTTGCCTCAAATGATTGTAGAATTTAAAACATCTATTATTTCAAGAAAAATTTCAATTTCAAAAATTACAAAATCAAAATTCTCTTTAATAATTTTGTCTTATAACTTTATTGCAATTTTTGTTGCAACATTAATAATTACTCTTTTATATGCAACATTTTTAGGTTCAGAAGCACCTAAAGTATTTGAAAATATAAAGTGACCTGAATTAATTTATTCATTATTTAATATTTATATTTCTTGTTTATCTTTTGGTTTGTTGCTTGGAGTATTAATTAATAAAATTATTTTGATTCAAATAATAGCTTTTTTACTAATTATTATTTCAATAACATTTTCAGGTCAATTTATTCCTGTTAACGTTTTAGCAAGATCTTTAGCAATTAAAATATTTACTTTGTTTTCTCCTACTTCATATAGTTTAAATATGATGAATATGGTATTAGAAAATGATAATAAGCAATTAATTGATTTGTGTTGAAATATTTCTCATTCAAGTGTTCCAATTCCAGGACTCGCTCCAAATAGCGTTCAATTCATTAATGGAACTGATAAGTTTTATCACGACAATATTGAAAATTATCATTTTTCAGGGATATTTGATTTAAATCATACTTATAAAATGTTTAGTATAAAATATTATTCAGCAAAGGATAATGTTAGTTTACTATTAAATAGTAGAATGGATATATCTATGTTACCAGTTGATGAATTACCAATAGTAATAACAGAACTGAAATCAACTGATGTTTATAGTCCATGACAATTGATTTTAAATATTATTATGCCCTATGTTTTAACATTCACTTTCTTTATAGTTGCTATTAAAAAATTTAATTGAACAAGTAGGTAAAAATGAAATTGAGAAAAAATAAAAATGTTAATTTAGAGAATATTCAAGATAATCCATATTTACATTTGGATAAATTTATTAGAAAAGAATCTTATTCATCAATGAAACCTTTAGTTTTAGTTAATAATATTTCTCATTCATTTAATCATAGAAATATTTATCAAGATATTAGTTTTGAAATTTATGAAAATGAAAGATTAGCTTTTTTAGGTCCTAATGGTTCAGGAAAAACATTAACAATATCAACAGTAGCAGGTTTTGTGAAACCTAAAACAGGAACAATTGAATATTTATTTGATTATGAAAAAACACCATATGAAAAATTATCTGTTCAATTTCAAGATTTAAAATTCCCTATTTCTTTAACTCCTAAAGATTTGATTGAGTTTGCAATTAAATTATCTAATTCTGAGAATAAGAGAGCAGAAATTGAAGAAGGAATTAAAGCATTTGAAATTGATAAGATAATGAATACTAAAATATCTAAATTATCAGGTGGACAACAACAAAGAATTAATGTTTTTGTTTCAATGATAGGGTCTCCTAAAATTTTATTCTTAGATGAATTTACAACAGGGTTGGATATTGCTATTAAAAATAAATTGCAAAATTATATTTTAGAATTTTGTAAAAAAAATAAAATTACTTTAGTAATTATTAGTCATGATATTGATTGTATTGAAGATATGGTAGATAGAATTATTATTTTAGCTAATAAAGAAATTTTTATCGATGCCAAAGTAACAGATATTGTTAAGGAATTCGGTTCTATTAAAAATATGTTGAAAAAATATATTGTTATGTAATTTTTGTTTTAATCATTAATTTAACAAATTAACAAAATTAATTAGTGTTTTAAACATAGGGGCTTTACCAAATGATTTTTCATCTGCACTACCAGCCATGTCTAAATGAATATAATCTTTTCCACTAGCAAATAAGTTCAATCAAGCTGCGGCAATATTAGAATCAGGTTTATCAGTATCTGAACATGACAAAATATCAGCATGAGTATTTTTGTATAAAGAATTTAAAAATATATCATTTAATGGCATTCTTCAAATTAATTCATTTTGATTTTTAGCAGCTTTTTCTAAAATTGTTCAATTTTGATCTTTTGATGATCAAGCACCCGTATATTTTCCTAATGCATAAATAACTGTTCCTGTTAAAGTTGCTAAATCAATAATTAAAGAAGAATTTAGTTTTTTAGCGGCATAAGTAATAGCATCTGCTAAAATCAACCTTCCTTCTGCATCGGTATTAACAACTTCAACAGTTTTACCACTCATAGAAGTAAGAATAGTTTCTGGTAGTTGAGCAGCTGCATCAATCATATTATCTGTTACAGGGATAACACATGAAATATTTTTTTTAACATTTAATTTACTTAAAGTATCTACTAGTAAAAGAGCAATAGCAGCTCCAGACATATCAAATTTCATATCATTCATATATTTTCCTGGGGTTTTTAAGTTATATCCACCAGAGTCAAAAATAATACCTTTTCCAATGAAAGAAATTTTTTGTTTTGAATTAGGTTTTCCTTTATATTCAATAACAATTACTTTTGCACTTTCTTTAGATCCTTTATTAACACCTAAAATTAAATTCATATTTAATTTTTTTAAATCATTAATTTCTAAAATATTTAGTTTCATTAATTTATTATTACTACATAATGATTTTGCATATGAAACAAATTTGCTGATTGTTAAGATATTAGGTGGCATATTTTGTAAAGATTTAATTTCACACATCTGAGATGCAATTAAGATATCTTCAAATCATTTATCTTTAAATTCA
>SAMEA3663090__coassemble_606_pt1 | contig 11640 bp, 20 predicted proteins | sample SAMEA3663090__metabat2_low_PE_007 | metagenome-assembled genome bin SAMEA3663090 (sample SAMEA3663090) | pig gut metagenome | biome: pig gut; feature: pig-associated habitat; material: faeces | place: France | collected 2012
ATTTAATTCACTAATATCTAATTTATTTTTAAATTTATTTTTAAAATCTATAGATTTATATTTATTATGTTTTAAATTCAATTCATTTAATCGCTTCATATTAATCACTCTTAATTATTAAAAAAGAAATTAATTCATATTCATAATTATTTTTGTTTGATGATATTTTGTTTACATCAAACAAATCTTCAAAATCATTTGACAAATTTTTGTCATTTAATGATGATATAGCAAGATTTAATAAGTTTGTATATTTACTCATGTCTTTACCAAAATTTGTTTCAACATTAAATTCATCTATTAATTTTTTATTTATTTCTTTTTGATCTTTAGTTAATGATTTATATAAACTCAAAATTTGTCCTGTATTAGAATAAGTGTATTTTACATTTCCATTATTTTCTATATAAATTAAATAATAAGGATCAAATTGATTATTGGTATTTTTGCCATTAAAAGACTTGAATAAAAATATTATTCCATCTGAAATCATGTTGGAATTATTTTTGGCAATTGAAAATATTCCATCAGGTTGATTTGATATTTTTAAAGCATTTTTTGGATTGTTAAAAAATATTTTTAAATCAGTAGTATATTCGCTAAAAGTCATATTAGAAAATGAGATATTTTCTTTCATATCTTCTAAATCAATGAAATTATTTTCTAAATTTTTTAATTGTTTTAATTTTAATGATTCTTCATATTGAATTTCTTTTAAAACATTTTCATCATAAGATGTAGTTTGCATTGCTTTCATCATTTTCTCATTAATTCTTATTTCTAATTGTATATACTCTTCAAGTTTGATATTAGGTCAAAAATTAACCATTTGAATAGAATTATTTTGAGATCCAATTCGGTCAATTCTTCCAAACCTTTGAATTAAACGAACAGGATTTCAATGAATATCGTAATTGATTAAAAAATCACAATCTTGTAAATTTTGTCCTTCAGATATACAATCAGTTGCTATAAGAATATCAATATTAATATTTTTATTTAAATTATTATCATGATCTCTTTGTTTAGAAATAGGAGAAAAATAGCTAAGCAAATCATCAATACTATATTTTTTTTCTTTTAAATCAGGATGATTTGAAATTAATTTTTGACCAGTAACTAATGCTGAATAAACACCATAATTACTAAATAAATGATTTATATTTTGGTATATATATTCAGCCGTTGAAATGAATGAAGTAAAAATAATAATTTTTCTATTTTTTGTATTTATAGGATTATGAATTTTATTTTTAATTATTTCTACTAATCTTTTTAATTTCGCATCTCTTTCTATATCTATAATTAGATATTTATTGTAAATTTCCATTAATTGATTAATATCTAAAGATAAATCATCACTATACTTAATTAGATCTATATGTTCTTTTTTGATCTTAATTTTTTTAAATTCTAATATATCTTCATTAATATCTTCTTCTTCATTATCAATATCATCAAAAGTATTTTTCATTGATAGAGAAGAAGCTGATTGAGTACTGATATTATTATATAATTCTTTTGTTTTATCAATTATTTTTTTAATGGTTTGCCTAAATGATTCTACAGAAGATTCAAATCTTTTTAATAGATTAATTCTCATTAAAGCTACTAAATTATTTTCTCTATTTTTTTGGGTTAGCTTTGATTTGCTATTTGCTTCTTGTCAATCATATTCTTCTTCATATTTTTGTTGAAATTCAGGAAATATATAATCAAAAGGTTTGTATATTGAAAATTTTATTTCACTTAACTTATCAAATAACATTTTTATATCATACACTTGATTTAATGTATCAATATTAGGTCTTTCTGAAATAGGATTAAGACTATTAGGAAAATGAAAATCACCCTCATAATAATTTTCAACAATTTGTTTTCTACTTCGTGCAATAGTAGTTAAATCTATTAATTTCCTAAATTCATTTCCAATCATACTTTGGAATTTTTCTACAGTTCTTTTATTACTAGGTAATTCAGCCCATTGATTTGATTTTTTTTCAGCTTGTATACAAGCATATTTTATCGATTTAATATTTTCATTTTGAAAAGCTTCATCATTATTTGCAGTGATAATATTAATTTGATTGTTAATATCATCCATTTTATTATTGACAGGAGTTGCTGTTAATAATAAAACAGATTTTTTTCTACCTTTTAAAATAATATCATCCATTAATTTTTTGTATCTTTTACTTGTTCAATCTTTGCTATTATTGTTAAATCTTCCATTTCTAAAATTATGAGATTCATCTATAACAACCAAATCATAATTTTCTCAAGCTATTTTAGAAAGATTGACACCTTCTGAAGAACCATCAGTTCTGGATAAATCAGTATGAGAATAAAGATCATAATTAAATCTGTCATTAATTAAATGATTAGATCTAACATTTGTTTTAAAAGTTTTTCAATTTTCAATTAATTTTTTAGGTGATAATACTAAAACCCTTTTTCCTTCTAATTCAAAATATTTAATTATTGCTAGAGCTTCAAAAGTTTTTCCCAATCCTACTGAATCTGCTAATATACAACCATTATATTTTTGGATTTTATCAAGAATAGCTTCAACTCCATGTTTTTGAAATTCATATAATTTTTGATAAATATTAGTTTCTTCAAACTTTATTCTATTATTTTTATTTTCATAATAATAATCATTACTTATAGAATCTTGTAATAGATGAGAATTTGTAAATTGATATAAATCATAAGGTGTTTTATCTTGATATATAGATTCTAATTTATTTATTAATTTTTGCTTTGCATCTCTTGATTTTTCTAAAGAATTTCAAGATGAATTAAATATATCCAATAATTTTTTATATTTGATTTCATTTTTTTCTTCAGTTATTAAAATAATGTCATCATTTTCAATTTCATTGAAAGCACCTAATGAAATTTCATAAACACCATCTATAATTGTATATTCATTATCTATTAAAATAAATTCTTTTCTAAATTTATCTATATATTTTATTTCTACTTTATCTTGTATATATTCTTTAGTTTCTCTTGCATAGTAAAAATCCATTAAATCATTTTTAAGCTTCAATTCAAATTTATTTGTAACCATTTCTTTTTCATTAACATTAATTTTGTATCTTCTTGTTAGCTCTTGATTGATTTCTTCATAATCATTAATGTCTGTCAAAATTATTCTAACAGTAGAACATTTTTTAAAAAAAGGAATTAATTTATAAAAAGCTCTTAAAGAAAATTTTTTAATAGCTATTTTAATATTGCTATTTTCTTTAATATTTTTTTTAATTAATTGAAATAAATTATCATTATTCATTTTCATTTCCTTGTGATTTTCTTAATAAAGAATCAAGATTTGTAACAACTTCATATTTAATATTGTTTCCTAATGATTTAAAGTGCTCCTTACCACATTTTATTTTTTTGTTTTCTTTCTCTCTTAAATCATTTTCATTTGTTGATCCTTTTGTTTCTGCTACAAAAATAACATTATTTTCATCATAAAGAGCCCAATCTGGATTATAAAAACCTAAAGGTGTTGGTATTCTAAACATTTTAGGTAATTTGATAAATGTTTTCACCATGCTTTTATTTAATGCGTCTTTAGCAAAATTTTTTTCTATATTAGATCTATCAACAACAACATATTCATATGGATATTTTTTACTTGATTTAGCATCTATTGAATAATTATCATCAAGAGCAAATTCTAATTTATCGTCCAGTAAACTTAACTGATATAACTCTCCATTTTTTTGATATTCTATCCCATCAACCATTAACTTTTCTTTTTCATTTTTCATTTTTTCAATAATTAAATTTTTAGTAGTTTCTTGATTTTTTAATATAGATTCAATAATTTTTTTATCATTAATTATTTGAACTATTGTTTTTCTAGTTAATTTTGTGATATTTTCAATATCGCTAATTATGTCAATTAATGGTTCATTTGTTAATGAACTATTTGAATCAATTTTTTTATTATTAACAATATCAACATTTGTAGCCTTAACCCCATCTTTATTAATATCAACATTTGCTTTAGTAGTTACAATCTTTGCTTCTTGAATTTTGTTATCATCAATTTCTTTTATTATATTTTTTTTAGTTTCCTCAATAAATTTATTAGAATCAAATTTTATACAATAGGATGTTTTAGAACTTATTGTTTCTCATAATTTTTGAAATTCAGGAGAATTTATTACATCTTTCTTTAAATTATTTTTTATTTGTTTTCTACCATCTTTAACAACATCAAGAATTTTGCTTGTTGTTTTTTCTAATGCTTCTAAAATGTTGTTTATTGAGTCTTCAGATAAGTTAAGATCACTATTTTTTAAAATAATTTCCACTTCATTACGTTTATATTCTTGTAAATTTAATGTTTGATCTTTTTTTAAAATATTTTCATTATGCAATAATTCAATAATTGCTTCACATGATTTGTGATCTAAATTGGGAATTTGATTCATCAAATAACTTTTATTTATTTTTTTAAACTCTATTCCATCTTCAATCATTTCTTTTTGTAAATTACTAATAAATTCTTCATATCTGCTATTTGTAAAAATTGAAAGTTGATTAATATTTTCATCATATATTCTTTCTCCATTTTGATCAACGCATAATCTTAATCCTCTTCCTATTTCTTGCCTTTGCTTAATTTCAGATTTAGTTTCATTTAGAGTGCAAATTTGAAAAACATTAGGATTATCTCATCCCTCCTTAAGTGCTGAATGAGAAAAAATAAATGCTAATTCTTCATCAAATGATATTAATTTTTCTTTATCTTTCATTATTTTGTCATATGTAGATTTATCGTCTTTTGTATCTCCTTTTGTATCTTTATAATTATTTTTTTTATCAATTGAAAAATATCCATCATGAACTCTTTTGGAAATTTGATCAATTTTTTTAATAACATCTTTTTCATCTTCAGATTCATTTAAGTTAAATAATTTTCAGTACCCTTTTTCTTTTCCTTTGAATAATATTTTTTGAAATGTTCTTTCAAAAACTTTAGCATATTCTCCAGGTTCAGATTCTCCCCTTTCATTTTTGAACCGATAATTAGCAACTTTATCTATAAAAAATAAAGATAAAACTTTAATATTTTTATCTCTCATTTTCACTTGTTTATTTAAATGCTCTCTGATAGTTTCTTCTATTTGTCCTTCTTTAATTGCTTTATCATATTTATTATTATTAACATTTAAATAAACTTTTTGTCCATCAGATAATTCAATTAGTTTATTATCAAAATCAATATTTTCAATTCTTAAATCTTTGTATTCATATAAACGATTAGAAACCTCAAATAAATTATCATTACTTCTAATTGTTTTACTTTTGATTTTGGTTCCTGTGTTTGTAGAGCATTTTATTTTAATAGTTGCATTTTGCTTTTTAATATCTAATTTTTCTAGTTTAATATATTTAGCTATATCATTATCTTCTATTTCTGTTCCATAAACTTTAATTTGCTTTACTAATTTCTTTTTATATGCTTCAATAGCATCCAATTTATAAATTAGATTCTCATTTTTTCTTTGTTTAAATGTTGCACTATATCTTAAAATAAATAAAGGATTCAATTCATTAATAGCGTCTATACTTTTTTTACCACTTGCTGTAGATTGCGGTTCATCTATTATCACAATAGGAGATGTGTTCTTGATTAAATCAATTGGTTTATCACCAGATAAATAATCATTATTTTTATTAAAAATATTAATATCTTTATTAATTGATTGAATATTAGTAATCATTATTTCTACATTATTGTTATTGGCAAAATCTCAAACTAATTGTAATGATTGTCCATCATATTCACGATATTGGTATTTAATTGAAGGATAAAGCATTTTAAAATGCTCTTTAGTAATTTCAAGTGTTTTTATTATTCCTTCTTTTATTGCTAATGAAGGAACTATTATTAAAAATTTTTTAAAATCATACTTTTGATTAAGTTCTAAAATAGTTTTCAGAAAAACATATGTTTTACCTGTTCCAGTTTCCATTTCAATATCAAATGTAGGTATAGATGCAATAGTATTAGATATATCTAACATATTTTTTTCTTGTATTTTTTTAATATTTTGTAAAGCTATATCTGTTTGTCAATTATCATTTTGAATAACATTAGATATTCCATGATTATTACTAAACAAAGAAATTTGATTGTTTTTTCTAATTGAAAAAACACCATTTCTGGTTTTAATACCCTTAAAAATATTGATAACTGAATTAATAGCTTCATCTTGGTGTTCTAAATGTGCTTCAAATTTGAATTTCATTATATTACCACCAATTCTATTTCTCATGATCCATCTTTTATATTTTTAATAGATTCAGCAAAATTGATTTTATCTTGATCATTTTCAAAATACTTATCATTTAAATATATTTTTAAATTATTATTGTTATAAAAATTCTTTATAACTTTTATAATATTTTCAATATTGTAATAATTAGAATTGATGGAAGGTTCTAATAAAAATAAACAGTATTTTAGTTCATCATAATAAACTTTATTGTTATATAGAATTTCACTTTTAATTTTAATGTTTAATGGCAATTCACCTACTCTTAAAATGATTTCATAAATTAAATTTTCAATACTAGTATTTTCTTGAATTTTATTTTCAAAATTTAGTAATTTAGATTGAATTACATCAACAGAATCACTAGTACTTGCATCAAATGATTTTAAATTAGATCTTACTAATTTAAAAGCTTTATATCCCTTTTCTTTATATTGAAACATATCAATTGCTCTTTTTACTCTTTCTCTAGTAATATCAGCTATTGTTTCAAATTCAGTATCTTTTAGATTTTCACTTTTTTCGGGGAATTGAACTAAAATATATTTTCTATTTCCTTCGTCTTCTTTATTTAATTCCATAACTGCTTGAGCAGTAGTTCCTGAACCTGCAAAGAAATCTAAAATTAGAGAATTTTTTTTAGAAGCAATTTTAAAAATATGCTTTAAAAGAGCTGTAGGTTTTGGGAAATCAAAAATATTTTTATTTCCAAAAATTTTTATAATTTCTGCCCCTCCAGTAGATGTATAAAAATCATCTATTATATTCTCATATGGTTGTCCTGCTTTTATTGATATTACTTGTTTTGTTTTTGGATCAAATTTAACAAATTGATATTGTTTTCTATAAGCAACTCAATCTCCATCACTATTTTTCTTACATTCAATAAAACCTAATTTATTTCCTTTAATATATGTATCATAGCCTCATGTATAACACCCATTTTGTTGTCCATTTTTATTTACATGTAGTTTAAACTCTGTACCATCCGGAGCAATTATAGGATAATCTAATGATTCTGTATATTGAAAACTTCCAGTAGAAGATGGACGGAAAAGAAGAGTCAGTTTATATAATCCTCTTTCATTATAATATTCATCTTTATTTATATATCCTAATTTTTTTAAATCATTTTCATTGTGAATAATATAATTCATTTTTACAAAATTACTATTTTTAGAATAACATAATATATTTTCAGTATTATTTATTATTTTGTAATTAAATGATGTATTACCACCGGGACCATGTTTTTTGATTCATGTAATATTAGATAAAAAATTATTTTCTCCAAATATTTCATCACATAATAATTTTAATCTTGCTTGCTCATTATCATCTATAGATATAAAAATTACTCCATCATCTTTTAAAAGTTTTCTTGCAAGTATTAATCTAGGATAAATCATACTCAATCACTTAGTATGAAATTTACCATCACTTTTTTGATTTTTAGTTTGTAATCTATCTCCTTCTTCATTTATTAAGTTATTTTCTTTATCAAATTCAAATTTTGATTGTGAATAATCATCATTATAAACAAAATCATTACCTGTGTTATAAGGGGGATCAATATAGATTACATCAATTTTATTAAAATAAGATTTTTCTAACAATTTTAAAACTTCTAAATTATCTCCTTCAATAATAATGTTGTCAGATTCATCAAAATTTACAGACTTATTTCTTAAGGGGATTAAAGTCATATTTGAGTCTTTTGTTGATTCATAAAATGATTTAGATTTACCCACTCAATTTAATCCATATTTTTCATTTTGATCTAGATTATTTTCTTCTCCTAATATTTGTTTTAATTTTTCAATATTAAAAATATTATCTTCAAAACATGAAGGTAATAATTTTTTTAGTTTTTCTTTTAATTCATCTTTTTTTTCAATTTCATTTAAATTCTTATAATTTTTATTATTTAACTTTTATCATTTTAATAATATTAAATTATTATTTCTCAGCATTTATATTCTAAATTAATCTTAAATAACATAATTTTAAGTAATATTTTATAATTCTATTTATATAATAAAGGAAATATATGGATAGTTCAAATAATAAAAATTATAAGAATTAAGTGTATTAATAATAGATACAAATTTAATTTAAAATAAAATAATTTTATGATTGATAGCAAAATTTGAAATAAATATGCAAATTCAATTAAAAATATAGATCCTATTTTAAAAGATAAAATAGTGTCAATTTTTGAATTTATTGAAGAAAAATTTCCAGAATTAGTTTTGGAAATTAAATGAAATGAACCAATGTTTTTATTTAATAATTCATTCATTATCGGTTTTTCTGTTTGAAAAAATCATGTTTCTATTTCTCCTGAAAAATATGCAATCGATATATATCAAGAAAAATTATTATCATTTAACTATGAAGTCACTGCAAATTTATTTAAAATCAAAAAAGATCAAGAAGTAAATTTTGATTTATTATTTGAAATAATTAATTTTAAAATAAAAGATAAATCTAATTCAAAAACATTTTGAAAAAAGTAATAAAGATAAATAATAATATGTTATATGGTAAAATTATTTTGAGTATTCAAATAGGAGTACTTTATTTTAAAAAATAAATAATTAGATTTATTGATTTAAAAATAATACTCGATGAATACTCAAAATTATAAAAAATTTGGAGACTCAATGAAAGTAAAAGTAGATTTACATCTACATTCATTTGTTTCAAGATCTAATGGTGATGGTATTAAATGAACATCTTTATTTGATGCTATTAGTAAATTGGTTGAAAATAATGTTCAAATAGCAGCTTTTTCTGATCATAATAAATTAGATGTAAATTTTTATATTGAAGCTAAAAATCTTGCTCAAACAGCCAATATTTTATTATTACCAGCCATTGAAGTGAATGTAGTGCGTTCAGATGGACAAATAGCTAATATTATTTATATTTTTGATCAAGATCTTGAAAAAGACCAATTGATAAAAATATGTGAAATTGCAAACCAAGAAATTCCTAAAAGAGGGATTAGTTTAACAAAATGTAATACTATTTTTCAAGAATTTCAAACTATTAAAATTCCTCATGTAGGAAAAAGTGATCATTTTAAATATGAAGATTTATTACAAATTGAATATGATGCCATTGAAATATCTAATGAAAATGATAAAAACTATTTAAGTGTAATGAAAAAAGGAAACGTTAATACATCAGTAGTTGCATTTTCAGATACTCATAAATGAAATGACTATCCTCAATTAAGAAGATTAATTACTTTAATTGATTTAGAAAACATTAACTTTAAAGATTTAAAAAAAGCATTAAATAAAAATATAAATTATACAAAAAGGAGAGTAGATGATTAAACAAGTTATATTTAAAAAAACTAATAGTTTTAATGCAAAACCAATAGTATTAAATTTTGATAAAAATATTAATGTTATTATTGGTCCTAAAGGTGGAGGTAAATCAACTTTATTTGATTTACTAGCAGGTTTAAAAAATAATTATATTGCTGATTCTGTAATAAAAGCTTTAGAAGGATATAATCTAAAATTTGAAAAAGCAATTAAATTTAGTAATGAAGAAATTTTATTTTCGCAATTATCTAAGAAAAAAAATAAAGAAAAAATCTCAGATTATGAAGAAAGAAATGATGTTATTTATCAAGATGATATTATTAAAAAAGATTTAACAAGTGCTAAAGATATTGAGGATCAAAAATTTCAATATATTAAAAAGCAAGTATATCAATCGGAAAGTGTTGTTGATTTCATTTTGAAATTAAAAAATTTATATAGTTCAATGAATTTTTTAAATAGCATGGCAGAAAATAATGATATTAACTGATCTAATACTTTTAGAATGAGTGAATTAAAAGCAGATCAAGATAAATTGATGTTATTAACTAAATTAGATTATAAAAATAATCAAATTAAAAGCATCATTAATGAAGAAGTTAATGAATATAAAAGTTTCATTAAATCTACTGAAGAATTTAAATCTAAACTAAAAAGAATAGAAAAATTAGATAAAAATTTAATTATTGAAAATGAGCAATTTAATAAAGAAATTAATACATTAACTACTAATACATATGGAGATATTGATAAATTAAAAGAAAAATTATTAGATAGAAAAAAACAATTAGAAAATATTGCAAAAGCAACAGATATTTTTGCTTTTTCATATAAAAAAGTAATTGATAATATTAAAAATGAAAATTATTCTACTAGTGGTTTAAAAAGCTATGAAATAGCAGCTAAAAATCATTTTAAAAATTTTGCTAAAAACATTTTTAATTTAATTAAAGATTTTGAAAAATTAATTTCAGAAGATATTTATCTAGATATTAAAAATGATGAAAATCAAAAAACACCTTTAAGATTCAAAATTGATAAGGATATCAAATTAAGCGATGAATCTAAAACAGAAATTTTAAAAATTATTTTTCATTCACCTGGAAGTTCAAGAGATGATGTGGATAAATGATTAAAATCACTTTCTAAAAATGGTATTAAGGAATTTAATGAAGAAAAAATTAAAAATTGTATTGCTCGTGAAATTAAAGAAAATACTCAAATTATGGTTGATTTTGGTAAAGAAGAAAAAGATTACAACTCTTTATCATTAGGTCAAAAATCGATTTATGGATTGAAATATAAATTTAATCGTTCTTTAAATCAAGATTTATTTCTAGATCAACCAGAAGATAATTTAGATAATAATACAATTGCTACTGAAGTACTTGATCTAATTAAAGAAAAAAAAGATCAACAAGTCTTTATTGTTACTCATAATGCTAATATTGGAATATTAACTAATCCATCTCAAATTATTGTAGCTAATTTAAATAATGAGGAAGAACCTTATAAAATTTCCAATATTTTAGAAATTATTAATGAAGAATCAGCTAATTATCTAGAAGGTGGAAAAGAATACTTAGAAAAAAGATACAACAAAATAATTAATAATTAAGGAGAAAAAAGATGAAATTAGAAATTAAAAAATTAGAAGATAATAAGTACTTAGCAAAATTTGCAAAAGAAGAACTAGAAATTAATATTAATTCTGAAGCATGAAATATTGAAGGAATTAACAAATTTTTAATTAAATTAGCAACTAGCACACCAAAAAATGATGACATTGAAATTATCTATGATCAGGAAATAGTAAAAGAAGACAAAGTATATTCACATCTTTTTAATTTATTTAAAGAATTTACAGATGAATATAATAAATTAAACTTGGAAGAATAAGCGATTTAATTTAAAATAATAAAGTTAGTATAATAACTTCAAAATTTTGAATAATATTTTATATTAATAGAATTATTATAAAATGATAGAAATGA
>SAMEA3663090__coassemble_629_pt1 | contig 11304 bp, 19 predicted proteins | sample SAMEA3663090__metabat2_low_PE_007 | metagenome-assembled genome bin SAMEA3663090 (sample SAMEA3663090) | pig gut metagenome | biome: pig gut; feature: pig-associated habitat; material: faeces | place: France | collected 2012
TTTTCTCAATCAATTTTTAAAATATAATCTGCAAAATTAGAATTCTTATGAACAGATAATAATTTTGATTTTAAATTATTAATAATTACTTTTTTACCTTCAGGTGTTTTTTGGGTTGTTTTATTAAAACCATATAAATAGTATACGGAATTATCAATAATATAAAAGAAAAGACGCACATTATTAAATGCATCTTTTGTTCTTATTTTTCAAATATTATTTTGAAATTTTTTGATACTAACTTTATCTGTATCTATGCCATAAATTTCTAGCAATTTCATTTGATTAATTGTTTTTAATCAAATTTTAGTATCTAGATTATCCAAATATTCTTTAGCTAGATTCTTTTTTTTATTTTTAATAAAAAAATATGAAGAATATGTTTGTATTGAATCATTCATAAATTTATTTTAAAAGAGTTTCTAATTTATTCATTGCTCTTTTTAATGTTAATTCTGTTTTATATTTTTCAATATTATCATTTTTTAAAGCTTGTAGTTTTTGATTAGTTTCATCAATAATTGCTTGAATTTCACTTTTGTTTAAGTGCTCTTTTCATTGAATATCATCAGTAAAAATATCAATGTAATCTTTTTCTACAAAAACAATACCGCCACCAATAGCTGCTATTTTAGTTGTTCCATCAACTTTAATGAATAATGAAGATATTTCAATTGCTGAAATAAATGGAATTCTATTTTTTTGCAATCCAATATAACCTTCTGAAGTTTTTAAAGTTACTATATCAACTTCTTTTTCATAAAACAAACCATAAGGTGTTGATATTGTTAATTTAAATGTTGACATTATTTATTGTTTTCCTTCTGAGCCTTTGCAACAGCCTCTTCAATTGTTCCTACATATAAAAATGCTTCTTCAGGTAAATTGTCATGTTTACCTTCTAAAATTTCTTTAAAAGATCTAATATTTTCACTTAATGGAACAAATTTACCTGGAATTCCTGAGAATTTTTCAGCAACATCAAATGGTTGTGATAAGAAGTTTCTTATTCTTCTTGCTCGATGAACAATTAATTTGTCTTCATCTGACAATTCATCCATCCCTAAAATTGCAATAATATCTTGCAATTCTTTAAATCTCTGTAAGATAGATTGCACTTGACGAGCAGTTTCATAATGATCATTTCCAATAATTAATGGATCTAACATTCTTGATGTTGATCCTAGAGGATCAACAGCTGGATAAATTCCTAAAGCTGCAATATTACGGTCTAAAACTGTTTTAGCATCTAAGTGAGTAAAAGTTGTTGCAGGGGCTGGATCTGTTAAGTCATCAGCAGGAACATAAACTGCTTGAACAGAAGTAATTGATCCTTTAACAGTTGAAGTAATTCTTTCTTGTAATTGCCCCATCTCTGTAGCTAATGTTGGTTGGTATCCAACAGCTGAAGGCATACGTCCTAATAGAGCAGAAACTTCTGATCCTGCTTGAGTGAATCTAAAAATATTATCAATGAATAAAAGCACATCTTGATTTAATTCATCTCTAAAATATTCAGCCATTGTTAATCCTGTTAAAGCAACTCTCATCCTTGCCCCTGGAGGTTCATTCATTTGACCAAAAACTAATGCTGTTTTATCAATAACTCCTGCTGCAATCATTTCATGGAATAAATCATTACCTTCTCTAGTTCTTTCTCCAACTCCAGCAAATACCGATAAACCACCATGTTGTTTTGCAATATTGTTAATTAATTCTTGAACTAAAACTGTTTTACCAACTCCAGCCCCTCCAAATAAACCTATTTTTCCACCTTTTACATATGGAACTAATAAGTCGATAACTTTGATTCCTGTTTCTAAAATTTCTGAAGAAGATTTTTGTTCTTCATATGAGGGAGCAGGTCTATGAATTGGCATATATTTAGTTGCTTTAGGAGCTGGTTTTTCATCAATCGGATCTCCTAAAACATTAAACATTCTAGATAACACTTCTTTTCCTACAGGAACAGTAATTGGAGCTCCTGTATCAACTACTTCTAAACCTCTAACTAATCCTTCAGTAGTTCCCATTGAAATTGTTCTTACTGTATTATCTCCAATGTGTTGAGCAACTTCAAAAACATATTTATTACCTTCATATTTCAATTCAAGAGCATTTAAAATAGCAGGTATTTTTGACTTTTCAAAACGGACATCAACTACTGGCCCTAATATTTGAACTATTTTTCCTATATTTTTACTCATTTTGTGCTCCTGCTACAATCTCTGTAATTTCTTGTGTAATTTTTGATTGTCTTATCTTATTATATTGTTTTTCTAAATCATTGATAATATCTAAAGCATTATCTGAAGCATTTTCCATCGCCATTCTTCTTGATGATATTTCAGAAATCTTAGAAGAAGTCATTGTAGAATAAATAATTGCTCCTAAATACAATGGCAATGCTTTTTTAATAACTGTTTCAACATCTGGTTCAAATTCTGCATTTTTAGATACTTGATTGTTTTTTGATAATTCTTCTCTTTTTCTTCTTGAAAATGGGAATATTTTTTTATCATTTGCATTATAAGTAATTGAATTAATAAATTCTGTCTCTAAAATGTGAATTGATCTAATCTCATTATGTAACAACATTGGAAATAATTTATCAATCATTTTATCAATCACTTCATAATTTGGTTCATCACCAACTTCTTCAAAAGATAAAATAATATTTTTAGCATTAAAATTCTTTTTAAAGAATTTAGATCCTTTAGTTCCTAAAATAAATAAGTAGTCATCTTCTTTAATGTTTTTTCTTGCTAATTTAATGATATTTGAATTGTAAGCTCCACACATTCCAATATCTGAAGTAATAATAATATAAGCTCTTGGTTTTGATGGATCTAGTTTAATGATGTTATCTCAATTTTTAATTTTGATATCAATATTATGAAATACATCTTCAATTCTTGATGAATAAGTTAAAACTTTTTCATAATTTCTTTTAGCAGTTTTAATTTTAGAAGTTGCTACTAATTCCATTGCTTTAGTAATTTTTCTAATAGTTGAAACTGTATCTTTTCTTGATTTGACATCTTTTAAAGAAGGCATTATTATTTATCTCCTGCTTCTTTATTAGCTTCTTGATTTTGATTGTTTCTAACTATTGCATTACTTATTATAAAATTATCTACAAAAGTTTTAAATGTTATTAACATTCGATCATTTAGTTCTTTTGTAATTTCTTTAGTGTTTCTAATTTCCGTTGCAATTTCATTAGCATTTGGATCTTTTTTAATAAATTCAATTAAATTTTCTTTAAATTTATCAATAAAATTGAATGGTACATTTTCAATTAAACGATTTTTTATTGTAAATAAAATAATAATTTGAATTGATTGATCTAATGGTGAGTATTGAGGTTGTTTTAATATTGAATATACTTTTTTACCATGATCAAGGATTTTTTTAGTTGAATCATCTAAGTCTGATGAAAATTGAGCAAAAGATTGCATTTCATTAAATTGAGATAATTCTAATTTTAATGAAGAAGCAGATTGTTTCATAGCTTTAATTTGTGCCGATGAACCTACCCGTGAAACTGAAAACCCAACATCAATGGCCGGTCTTTGTCCTGAATTAAACAATGCTTCAGAAGTAAAGATTTGACCATCAGTAATTGAAATAACATTAGTTGGAATATAAGCTGAAATATCACCTGATTGAGTTTCAATAATAGGAAGTGCTGTAATTGAACCTCCACCATATTTTTTATTAACGCGAGCTGCTCTTTCTAATAGTTGAGAGTGTAAATAAAAAACATCTCCAGGATATGCTTCACGACCAGGAGGTCTTCTTAATAATAAAGATAATGTACGGTAAGCAATGGCATGTTTTGTTAAATCATCATAAACTATTAAAACATCTTGACCTTTTTCCATTCATTCTTCTGCTATAGTAACACCTGAATATGGTGCTAAATATTGTAAAGGTGATAATTCACTAGCACCTGCAATAACTATAGTTGTATATTCCATAGCACCAGCTAATTTTAATTTTTGTACGATTTGAGCAACTGTTGAATTTTTTTGTCCAATTGCAACATAAATACATTTAACATTTTTTCCTTTTTGGTTCAAAATAGTATCTATTGCAATAGAAGTTTTTCCAGTTTGACGATCACCAATAATTAATTCTCTTTGCCCTTTACCAATTGGCACTAATGAATCAATAGCAATTAGACCTGTTTCTAAAGGTTGATTAACTGATTCTCTTGTCATAACACCAGGAGCTATTTTAAAAACAACTCTTGTTTTTTTAGAATTAATAGCACCTTTACCATCGATTGGTTCTCCTAAAGCATTGATTACTCTACCAATCATTTGGTCTCCAACAGGAATAGAAACAACATTGTAGGTTCTTTTAACTTTATCTCCTTCTTTTATAGAATTTGATTGACCCATTAAAACAACACCAACTGCATCTTCTTCTAAGTTTAAAGCCATTCCATAAACATCATTACCAAAATCTAACAATTCACCTAATTTAACTTCATCAAGACCTGAAACTAAAGCAATCCCATCACCAATTGAAAGGATTTCACCTTGTTCAGATTTTTTATTAATATCTTTTTTAGAAAAATCTTTAATTTGTTTTTTGATAATTGATGAAATATCACTTGCATTTAAAGACATCCTATACACCCCCTTCTTTTGAATTAAATATTAAAGAATCTTTCATTGCTTTTAATTCTGATTTTACTGAATCTTCTATAACAATAGAACCAACAACTATTTTGAAACCACCTATTAGCTCTTTATCAATTAGATTTTTTAAAGTAATTTTTTTATCTAACTCTTTTGAAACTTTTTCTTCAATTTTTTTTATTTTTACTGATGTTAATTTTTCAGTTGAATAAATAATTCCTTGTTCTATTTTTAATATATCTTGTAGATATTTATTTAATTTATTCAGAATATCTTTGAAATACTTAAAATTATTTTTTGTCATTAAAATCATTGCAACATTTGTTAATGATCAATGAATGTTTTTGAATACATTTTTAATAAGTTTTTCTTTTTTAGCTTGTTGAATATTGCTATCTAGCAATAATACAAATTCTTCATTTTTTTCTAATGATTCAATTATTTGATTAATTTGAAGATAAATTTTTTTTGTTATTTTTTCTTCTTTTGCTATATCCAAAAGAGCTAAAGCATAACCAATTTTTACTTCGTTTTTAATCATTATTTTTTACTTCCTCTTTTTTTAGTTCCTAAATATTCATCTAAATATTTGGCAGCAACTTTATCAGAAATATTTTTTTGAACAATTTTTTCTGAAATCTCCATAGCTATTGAAACAATTTCATTATACGAATCTTTTTCTAAAGATTTTTTCTTAGCTTCAATTCCTTCTTGCGCTTCTTTAACAAGTCTTTCCGCTTCTAATTTTCCTTGTTCAATATACATATTTTTTAAAACTTCAGCTTCAACTTTAGCTTTTGATATTAATTCTTGACCTGTGTTTTGAGAAGTCAATAATTTTTGTCTAGCTTCATTTTCTAAAGAAAAAGCTTTTTCTTTAGCTTCTATTGATTGATCAATATTATTTTTAATAAAGTTTTTTCTATTTTCAACCATTTTGCTAACTGGTTTATAAAGAAATTTAGTAAGAATAATTAAAAGAATAATCAAAGAACCTAAAGTAGCAATAATTATATATATTGAAGGAAATAATTGATCTAACTTATTAGCTAATTCGCCAGATCCTACTTCACTGTTTTCAACAACTCTAGCTTGAATATTGTTAATTGTATCTAGAGATAATTCTTTTACTTGTTCTATCATATTTATTCTCTTTTATTAGATATACATTTAAATTTAATTATGATGCTAGTAAGCAAAATAATTAAGCTGTAACACCAATTGGATTAATAGTTGTAGGGAAAACAAAAATTAATAAAATTGCAATAACTAAAGAATAGATAGCTGCAGATTCTGTAATAGCTAATCCTAAGATTAACATTTTTCTAATTGTTGCTTCAGCTTCTGGATTTCTACCAACAGCATCTGCTGCTTTTCCAGTAGCATATCCTTGACCTAATCCTGTTCCAATACATCCAATTGCAGCTAAACCAGCTCCAACTGCAACAAGACCAAATTCAATACTATTTGTCATATTTTTCTCCTCAATTTATTTTTGTTATTTTAATATTGTGATACTTTAAATTAAATTTTAATACTTTATATTTAAATATATTAAAAATTAAACAAGACTTTTCATTTTATCTGCTTGATTTATTTGTTGATTTACTTGTTCATGTTTTTTGTGTTTTTTACGTTCTTGAATTTCTAATCCTTCATTAACTTCTTGAGTTCAATATATTCCTGTTAATAAAGCAAAAACATAAGCTTGAATTAATCCATCAAAAATATCAAAGTACATATGGAATCATGGAGCAATAATCATTCCTAATAAATTAACTTTACCAACAATAGGAATAATACTTCACACTTCAGTTGTACTTCAATAAATAATATACATAATTACTGAACCACCAATGATGTTTCCGAAGATCCTAAACGAAATAGATATAAGTGGTGAAAATTGTCCAACTAATTCAATAGGATTACTATATCTTTTGAAAAAATGTAATTTTTGATAAATAATTCCAAAGACATAAATTCCAATTCATGTTATTAAACCTAAAGTTAATGAAACACTATATGAAGTAACTGCAGGTTCTAATGATAATATACCAGCTGTATTACCAACAGCTAAAAATGTGAATAAAGTAAAAAGATATGGACCAACACGATCTATTTTACCTTCACTAATAGTATTGAATTCTTTATTAAATAGACCAACATATTGTTCTGCTAGAAAAACAATACCTTTAGGAGTTTCATCTGGTTTAACTTTTTTAACTTTAAAATAGACAATAATAGCTAATACAACTAAAATGACTGTTACATAAATTAAAGTTACTAGTTGTGGTTGTCATCATTTTATTAAGTTACTATTAATTGTTTCAGTTAAACCATTTCTTGTTAAATTATCCATAGTTTATTTTCTTCTCCTTTCTTTTTTTTTATCTTTTATAATTTGTCAAAAATTATCCATAATAATTGATATTGCCACAAAAAGTGAACCATAAATAAATGTGTAAATATTAAAAATACCATCAGTTCACATATTTTTTAATAAATTATTAGCAAAAAGTATTCCAATAAATGTACCTGAAAATAAAACTAATCAAAATAAATGCTTTAAATTAGTTAAGAAAAATGCTAAAAAGAATTTTCTTTTTTTGGATAATAATTTAATAAAAAATAACTCATTTAATAGATAATTAATAATGCTAATTATTACACCTAATAAAAAACCTGTTAAAAGTGATCAATTTAAATAAGTCAAAACAGAAAAAATTAATAATGATGTTGTAAATAATATACAAAATATTAATAAAAAACTGTTTGTTAATTTTTTCATAAAGTTTAAAAAGTTAAATAAATTGTTTAAATAACTAATAAATGGTATTTCTCAAAACAAAAAGAAATACCTCTTTTATTGTATTACTTAATCATTTTTTTTAATTTAATTTATTTTTTGATCTAGCTCATTCAAATCAGATTTAATTAAATCTTGTTCTTTTAATTCAAAAGTAATTGGTTTATTATTAAGTGCTAAATCTGCTTTTTCATATTCTGAAACTTCATTTATTTGAGAAAAAATTGCTTTTTCTAGAAGATCAAACTTATTATTTTCACTTGTTTTTTTCTCATTTGAGACATTTCTACTATAACTAAAAATATCTTTGAAAATATGGGTTATCGATCCAAAAGCTATACTGTCAATCATTTCATTAAATTTATTAGATCCCTCTTCTGTATATATTTGATAAGGATTTTTTTGTGAATATTGAACAACATTAGTTGATGATTTTAATTTGTCCATTGTGTTAATATGATCTTGTCAATATATATCAATATTAGCAATAATAACACTTCTTAAAAAAGATTGAAATGATTGGTCACTTTTATTTTTTATTATTTTATATTGTTCTAAAAAGATACTTAATAAAGTTTCTTCAAAATATTTAGAAATCATATCAATTGGTAATTTGATTAAATCAGATTTATTTACTTTGTATTTTTCTTCAGCACGAGCTAAGAAAGTTTTGTTGAAATAATCAACTAAAAGATCATAGTCAATAGCTCCATTTTCTAAAATAATATTTTTTCCATAAATGATTTGTTTTGAACAATTAATAATCATTCTTTTTGTTATATAAGTAAGATCATCTAATTGTAAAACTATGTCTCTTTGTTTATATAACATTTCTCTTTGTTTTCTAACAACATCGTCATAGTTTAAAATGCTTTTTCTAGAATCATAATTGAAACCTTCTATTTTTCTTTGTGCTCTTTCAAAAGCTTTAACAATTTGAGAACCTGTAATTTTATTATCACCAAAAGATTTAAAAATTTCTTTTCATTTATCTTGTAAAGAAAATCTTTGAATTAAACGATCTTCTATTGATAAGAAAAATTTAGATTCTCCAACATCACCTTGTCTTCCTGATCTTCCTTTTAATTGATTATCAATTCTTCTTGATTCTGATTTATCTGTTCCAAGAACATATAAACCACCAACCTCTTTAGCACCTTCTCCAAGCTTGATATCAGTTCCTCTACCTGCCATGTTAGTTGCAATAGTAATAGCACCTAATACTCCTGCTTGTTTAATTATTTCAGCTTCAGCAGCATTTTGCTTAGCATTTAAAACAGTATGTGGAATATTTTCAGCAAGCAATAAATTGTGTAAATATTCTGATTCTTCAACTTGAGTAGTTCCAACTAAAATAGGTTGTTTTTTAGCATGAATTTTTTTAATTTCTTCTACTAAAGCTTTGTATTTAGCTTTCATTGTTAAATAAATTTGATCTTCGTGATCAATTCTTGCAATTGGTTTATTAGTTGGAATGACATTAACTCTCATATTATAAGTTTTAATAAATTCATTTTCTTCTGTTTTACCAGTCCCTGTCATTCCTGATAATTTTTTGAACATCCTAAAAAAGTTTTGATAAGTAATTGTTGCCAAAGTTTTGGTTTCAGGTTCTATTTCCACTCCTTCTTTAGCTTGGATTGCTTGTTGAAGACCCTCTGAATATGAACGTCCTTCCATGATCCGGCCTGTAAATTGATCAACTAATTCAATTTTGTTTTTAATCACAACATATTCATAATCTTTTTTCATAACTAAATTAGCTCTTAAAGCATTTTGAATTCTATGAACGTATTCTGTATTTTCAATTTTGAATAAATTATCTGTTTTATATCATTTATTAGCTTTTTGAATTCCTGAGTGAGTTAAAGAAATAGCTTGAGTTTCTTTATCTATATGATAATCTCCTGGAACTAATGATTTAACAAATAAATCTGCATTTGTATATAATGTTGATTCATTTTGTTCTCCACCTGAAATAATTAATGGTGTTTTAGCTTCATCTATTAATATTGAATCTACCTCATCAATTAAAGCATAGTTCAATTTTCTTTGCACTTTTTCTGAAAAATTTTTAACTGTATTATCTCTTAGATAATCAAAACCTAGTTCCGAATGAACAGAATAAGTAATATCACATGAATAAGCCAATCTTTTCATTTGTGGTGGCATATTAGATTTATTTAATCCTACAGTTAAACCTAATCATTTAAAAACTTCACCCATTTCTTCTGAATCTCTTTGAGCTAAATATTCATTAACAGTTGATACAATAACTCCATTACCATCTAAAGCATTTAAATAAATAGGAGCAATAGATGTAATTGTTTTACCTTCACCTGTTTTCATTTCCGCAACTGATCCCATATCCAAAATCAAACCACCTAATATTTGCACATCAAATGGTCTTTTACCTAATACCCGAAATGTTGCTTCTCTTGCAATAGCAAAAGCTTCTACTTTAATATCTTCTAAAGTTTCTCCACGACTTAATCTTTGTTTAAAAAATCTTGTTTTATTTTTTAATTGTTCATCTGAAAGGTTTTTAATTGATTTACCTAAACGATTAATACTTTTCAAAAGATATTCAGCTTCTCTAAATTCAGCAGATTTAAAATTTGCTTCTTTTAGCAACTTTAATCTTCTTTTTTCTTCTCTTTTCTTTACAGATTTTTCTTCATTTAGTAATTCTTTATTATCCAAAGATTTATTTTTTTTATTTTTCATAGACTTAATATATTTTAATATAAAAATATTTTTTAACAATTTTATATTGAGTCTAAAAAATCTATAATTCCTGGAAAAATAACATCCAATTTAATAGCAACTTTTTCTAAATCCTGAATTGATATATTTCTTTTTTTATTACTCAAATCCATTTGGTCAACATCAACTCTATATAATAAAGAATGATTTTTAAAAAAAATAAGATAAAAAGCAATTCCGCCTAATTTTTTTATTAATTGCAGGTGATCATGTTGATGTTTTTTAATATTAGTAAAAGATAAATAATCTTTATCTGTAGATTTTGCTTCAAAAGTTATATATTTACCTTGATATATTCCATAATAATCTACTGTGGATTTATTTTTTATAAAAGCATTAGAAAAGTTTTTACAATTTTCCTTTTGAAATTTAACATTTAAATGATTTTTAGCAAAATATCCTATTTGCTCTTGATTATAAAAATTTATTGTTTTGTTTATTAGTTCTTCTAATAGCATTCCTCTATTTTTGTAAGAAACATATTCTTTCATTTTTCTCCTAAAATATAAATAATTTATTTATATATAGATTTAGAATCAAAATATTTTTAACTTTATTATTTTATCATTAAATTTAATTTATGAAATATTGCAAATAAATGTAACAAAATATAATATATAATATATAGGCATAAATTAAACATAAAATGTCATTTAAATAGGAGAAATATGGCAACAAACAAAAATGAAAAATTAACAAAAAGTGAATTAATTGCAAAAATTGCTGAAATAGTGGAATTACCAAAAAGTGATGTTAATTTAACAATTAATGCTTTAGTTTCAATTATTATTTCTGAAATGCAAATTGGACATGAAATTACAATTCCAGGGTTAGGGACATTCTTGAAACAACACAAATCTGAAAGAATAGCAACAAATCCTTTAACAGGACAAAAAATTAAAATTCCTTCAAAAAATGTTCCAAAATTTAAAGCTGCAAAAAATTTAAAAGAAGCTGTTGGATTAACTCAATAGAATATTAGAATTTATAAAATATATAAAAAAATCAAAATCACATTTTGGTTTTTTTCTTTTTTGTAATGACAATTGCAACACTATATCTATTATAAAAAAGAAATGT
>SAMEA3663090__coassemble_707_pt1 | contig 10529 bp, 15 predicted proteins | sample SAMEA3663090__metabat2_low_PE_007 | metagenome-assembled genome bin SAMEA3663090 (sample SAMEA3663090) | pig gut metagenome | biome: pig gut; feature: pig-associated habitat; material: faeces | place: France | collected 2012
CTTACCTTTAAATGCATTTGATTTAGTAAAAAATTTTCTTTTTAGTAAGATGGAAATAGTAGAACAAGAAATTAATCAAAAATTAGAAATATTGAACAATATTACTTCATATTTATATATTGATAAAAATAATAATCAACTTGATAATGATAAAAAAGCAAAAAATTTAAATGAATTTGTAAGATATTTTATTGCTTATAAAAATGGAGATCTTGATAAAAGCGAACCAACAATGCTTTATAGAACATTTGAGAATATATATGAAAAAAATTATCATAATAATGTTTTAGAATTATTTAATGATTTCATTAAATTTGGCGTTTATTTTAAATTTATAAAAACAGAATTGTTAAATAAAAAATATAATTTTTACAAATCTATGAGAATAATAAATATTCAATTTAATACTTTTATTACTTTATTAATTAATATATTAGAAAACAATTCTAATTATAGTGAACATTATTTAAAAGTAGAAATCGATGATGAACAACAAAAGAGTATAGAAAGAACTCTTCTTATAATTGAATCATATATTTTGTTTAGAACATATACAAACATGAGATCAAATGATTTAACACGTTTTATTCCTTCATTAAATGAAAAAATAAATTCTTATATCAATAAAGGTTATACATATTCAACATCTTTATTTAAGATCTTATATTTTGATCAAAACACAGAAGTAAATACAAAAATGCCTTCTAAAAAAGTTTTTTTTAATGAACTAATGAATAAAAGTGATATTTATACTAGCAAGAAAAAATTTACTGCTCAATTATTAATTAGAATAGATGAATTTATTAATGAAAAATATAATAGAAAAAATACAAGTCAATATGAAAAGGTAGAAATAGAACATATCATGCCTCAAAACTATGGAAAATGATTAAAAGAAAATGAATATTTAAATGAAGAAGATGCTGCATATTATGTTAATTCATTAGGTAATTTAACTATTTTATCTAGTAAATTAAACAATGAAATTAAAGACAATGTTTTTAACATTAAAAAAGAAAAATTATTAGAAAAAGGGACTTATATTATTAATAATTATTTAAATCAATTAAGTTATTGAGATATAGATAGTATTGGAGAAAGAACAAAATTTTTATGTGAACAAATAAATAAAATTTATGATTTTGATGATCTATTTATAGAATTAGGTGAAAAAGAAGAAATTATTAATATTTCATTCACTAAACAAAAAAGCATAGAAAAAATTCTTGATGTTGAAAAATGTTATAACACAATAAAATCTCGTTCTAAAAAATACAATATAACTATTGACTACAACAAAATTTGTGAAGCTATCTATCAATTTTGCATAGAAAACATTTCAATTGCAGAAATATCAAGAAATATTTTTAAAGAACCTCAAGAATCTAAAGTTTGATTCACTCACTCAATACTTAGAGCCTTAGGTTTAGATACATCTTATAACTCCATTCATAAAAATAAAGATAAAGAATGAGTAAATAATTTCATTAATTCAAATCAAGAAATAATCCAATCTATTATTAATTGTTCTTCAAATTAAAGATATTTTTTCAATTTTCTATATGAAATATTTTTAATTATATTTAATATATTTATTAAATTCTGCTTCATCTAATTTTAAAAGAAGTTGTTCTAAAAGATCAGCAGCCGCTTTTAAATCTTTTAAATGACAAACACCTAATGGTGAATGTAAATATCTTTGTGGTAATGATATTGTAATTGTTGCTACTCCACCATTTCCATATTGTAATTCTGCAGCATCTGTTCCCCCACCTTGAGCTACATATTTATAAACTGGAATATTACATTCTTTAGCTATTTTCATTAAATAATCAATTAATTTAGGATCCATTAATGTCCCCATATCTTTAATTCTTAATGCTGCTCCTTTACCCAATTCTTGAATTCCTTTAATTGCTTGATGAGTGTCGTGAGAAGCGCATGTATCTAGAGCTATTGCAATATTAGGTTTAATTTTTTGAATGGATGTTTTAGCCCCTCTTGTTCCTACTTCTTCTTGGACTGTTCCTACAAAATAAACTTGGTTATTTAATTTTTTATTTTGAACTCTTTGCATTACTTCTTCTAATACAGCAACTCCTGCTCTATTATCCATTGCTTTAGCAACTACATAATCATTGTTCATTTGGAAAAAATCTCCAGATAAACAAACTCTAGATCCAACTTCTATAAAATTATCTTGTGCCTCTTTTTTAGAATTAAATCCTAAATCAACATATAGATCTTTTAATTCAGGTACTTTATTTCTTTTTTCTATTTCCAAAATATGAATTGATGTATGTCCAAATACACCTTCATATTTTTGTCCTTTTGCATTATAAACAACTGCTTTTGTACCAATAACTGTTAAAGGTCAAATACCTCCAATCATACTTAAGATTAATTGACCTTTATCAGTAATATCTTGCACAATAAAACCAACTTCATCCATATGAGCTGCTATTTGAATTATTGGACCAGTAGAAGGTTTGTTATTTTGACTAAAGATAATTGAACCCAAACCATCTCTTTCATAATTCATGCTTTTGCTATCAACTGATTTTTTTAACTCATCAACAACAGCTTCTTCATATCTTGATAATCCATCAATGCTGCAATATTTTTTTACTTTATTTACTAATGATTGATAATTGTTACTCATTTTATTCTCCTATGTAATAATATGTAATAACTTAAATTATATATTTATTAATTATTGAATGTATTTATAAAATTAATTAATTAAAATAATCATTATTGAATTCATTATTTTTGTACCAAATAATTATTTTTTGTTTTTTGATTTTAACTCTTTTTTAATTGTAGGAAGAGATTCAATATTATCTAATCTAGTTTCAACTTTTTCTAATCTAGATTCAACTTTATCTAATCTAGTTTCAACTTTATCTAATCTAGTTTCAATATTATCAAGTCTTGAATTTACATTCTTAAAACCTGTTTCAACAATTTTTGCTAAATCTTGGATTTGTTTTTCTAAACTTTTTAATGTTGGTTGATCAGACATTAATTTATGTTCTCCCTCAATTTCAATTTTAAATGTTCTTCCATTATCAAAGATAACTTTTGTATTAATCTTATCACCTTTTTTAAGATATTCTTGTGCTAATTTCCTAGACATTGTTTACTCCAAATGAACTTTTATAATAATATAATAAATTCTAATCTATGTTAATTATTTGTACTTTTATTTTTTAATTTTTTATAAAAAACAAGTAGTTGATCTAAAGATAAATTTTCTGGTCTAATATTTGTATTTATTTCCATTTCATTACAAATTGATTGAAAATAATTAAAATCAAAATGATAAATTTGTTTAATATTATTTCAAAATGTTTTTCTTCTCATACTAAATGATGTTTTTATAAAATTTAAAAAATCATGATAATCCACATCATATTTTTCTTCTTTTCTTTTTAGATGAACAACACAAGAAGTTACTTTAGGTTGAGGTCAAAAAGATTTTGCATCTACATCAAAGCAATATGTTGCTTCATAAAATAAACTAGTAGAAGGTGATAATTTAGAATAGTCTTTAGTTGATACTTTAGCACATAATCTTTTCCCAAATTCTTTTTGTACTAATAAAACTACTTCAGGAAAATTTTGATAGTTTTCAAAAATTTTAAAAACAATCTCTGTAGAGATATGGTATGGAATATTAGAAATAATATAAAAATCTCGATATGCAGATAAATCTTCTTTTAAAAAATCTTTATTAATTAGATTGAAATTAGAATTAGTGAATTCTGATTTTAAATATTCAAATAGATTATGGTCTATTTCAAAAGCAATTACTTGTTTTGCTTTTGCTAATAAATGTTTTGTTAAACTTCCTTTACCAGGACCTATTTCTAGAATATTTTTATTACTAAGATCTACAACATTACTGATTTTGTTCAAGATATTTTGATCATTTAAAAAATTCTGAGAAAATCTTTTTCTTGCATATGATTTATCCATAATTATTATTTTATTTTAGTAAATACTTTTTTAACATTATTATTAATATGCTCTAATAAAGAATCAACTGAAATATTTTTTAAATTAGCAACAAAATCAGTTGTATGAATTACATATTCAGGTAAATTTCTTTCTCCTCGATGAGGGGCGGGAGTTAAATAAGGAGTATCAGTTTCACAGAAAAGTAAATCTAAACTTACATTTTTAGCTGCTTCTTGAGTATCTTTAGCATTTTTAAATGTCACAACACCTGAAAAAGAGAAGTATACATTTAATTGACTGAACTTTTCTAAATATTCCATTCCAGATGAATAAGAATGCATAATGAAATTAAGATTTGGATGTAATTCTTTCCATTTTTTGATTATCTTGTAAGTGTCTTCATGGGCATCTCTAGAATGGACAATTACCGGAATATTATATTTAATAGCTAATTCTATTTGCTTTTCAAAACATTTAATTTGCATTTCTTTAGAAGGTGAATCATAATAATGATAATCTAATCCCACTTCACCAATACCAACAACATCTTCAGTAATCATTTTTTCTAATTCATCAATTAATTCTAAATTTCAAGCATCACAAGGGTGAATACCAATAACTGAATAAACATTTTCATGACGAGTTGCAAGTTCAATTGCTTCTTTACAATTTTTTAAATCAGTTCCTACTAAAAACAATTTATGAACACCTGCATTTTGAGCATTTTTGATAACTTCATCTGGATTAGAAAAATATTCCAAAAAAGGGTGACAATGTAAATCAACATATTTTTTCATGATTATTTTTTTCCTTTCAATTTATTTACCTAAACAAAAGTTTTTGAAAATACTATCTAAAAGTTCTTCTTTATCAACATTACCAATAATTTCTTTTAATGACTCTCAAGCTAAATGTAAATCTACAATAATTGTATCATAGGTAAGACCTTGATTCATTCCTTCAATAACATCATTTAAAGCATTTAAAGCTTTGTCTAAACAGACTATTTGTCTTTTATTAAAAACAAAATTACTATTATTAGAATTATCATTATGAACAAGGAGATGAACTAATTCTTGCTCTAAATTTTTTAAATCTTTATTAATAGAAGAAATATAAATTTTATTTTCTTTTTCCAATTTATTAATTAAATCTGATTTATTTCATAATTGTAAGTATTTCTTATCTTTAGTTTTTTCAATAATTTCTAAGTCAAAATTATTAATACCTTTTGTTGCATCAATAATATGAAGCACAATATCAGCTTGCTCAATTTCTTTTCAAGATTTTTTAATACCTATTTTTTCAATTTCATCTTTACCATCACGAATGCCCGCAGTATCTTTTAATTTTAAAATGAAATTATTGAATACAATTTCATGTTCAATAACATCTCTTGTTGTCCCTTCAATATTCGTTACAATGGCTTTTTCATCATTTAAAATCGCATTCATTAACGAAGATTTTCCGGCATTTGGATTTCCTACAATTACTACTGATAAAGGATTAATATAAACTTGATTTGCTTTAGAGCTAGCAATAATTTGTTTTAGTTCTTGATGAATTTCTATGATTTTAGATTCAAAATCTTTATTTTCTAAAATTGGGACATCATCATATTCTGGATAATCAATATTAACTTCACAAAGACCAATTAAATATTCAAGTTTTTCTAAAAATTCTTTAATTTTAATTTCGTTTTTGTTATTAAAAGCATTAATAGCTATCTTATGTTGTTGAGTTGTTTTAGAATTAATTAAATCATTAATTGCTTCTGCTTTTAATAAAGATATTTTTCCATTTAAAAAAGCTCTTCTTGTAAATTCTCCTTTATTTGCTTCACGAGCACCTAAAGATAAAACTAAATCTAGAATCTTATTGGTAATAATAATTCCACCATGAGCATTAATTTCTATAGTATTTTCACCAACAAAGTTATCACTACCTATAAAGAAACTTACAAGGACTTCATCTATTATATTTCCTTCTAAATCTTTAATAAAACCATATTGGATTGTTTTATTTTGACCAATTCTACCTATAAATATTTTTTTTATAATATCCAAAGCTTCTGGTCCTACTATTCTAATAATAGAAATTGCTTGATTAATATTTCCTGATGAAATTGCTGCTATTGTGTCTAACATATATAATAATTTTATATATATTTTTTTAAATATAATATTTAAAATTGTGTTTTGTCAAAATAAAATTAATGATTTTTCAAAATACTTTATTAAAATTAATGCAATCAATAAAATATAATTGGAGTAAAAGTATGGCTGTCAAAAGATCAAAAAAAATAGATTTTTCAAAAACTGAATTTAAACCTTTAGTAATTTCTAATTATTCTTCTGAAGAACAATTAAAAAATAAAAATATTATTGGATCAGATGAAACAGGTGTTGGAGATTATTTAACTCCTTTAGTTGCAGCAGCTGTTTATGTTCCTCATGAAAATATTGAACAATTAATTGAATTAGGAGTAAAAGATTCTAAATCTTTAAGTGATCAAAAAATTTTAGATTTATTTCCTAAAATCAAAGATTTAATTAAATTTAGAGTTAATCATTTAACACAAAAAGGTTATAACAATTTAGCAAAATACATGAATGCTCATGAATTAAAAATGTTTTTACATTTAAAATCTATTACTACTTTAGAAAAATTTGACAAAGTAAATGAAGATTTAATATTAATTGATGAATTTGCAAGTATTGATAACATCAATAAATATTATGAAAATTTAATGAAATCAAGATTGAAAACTGATGAAATTCAAAAAGAAATTTTACTTGCTCCTAAAGCTGAAAGCATTCACGTTGCAGTAGCTGCTGCTTCAATTGTTGCTAGATATCGTTTCTTAGAATTAATGAAAGAGCAAGAAGAAGCAATTGGAATGAAATTCTTGTTAGGAACTAATGAAGCCGTAGAAAAACAAGCAATTGAGTTTTGTGAAAAGTTTGGTAGAAAAGCTTTATATGAAGTAGCTAAGATTTCTTTTAAAACAACCGAAAAAGTTTATGAAGCTTTAGATAAAAAAGGAATTAAATAATATTTAAATTGTTATATGATAAACAGGAATTAAAATCATATAAGATAATAAGAAAAAGATCAATGTAGATAATGCATCAATAATTGTAGTAATTAAAGGTGCCGACATTACTGCAGGGTCTTTTTTAGTTTTAATTGTTATTGCTAAAATAGCAGCACCAAAAGTTTTTGATAATGTAATAGAAATTAATAAAGAAATAGAAGAAATTAAAGAAATAATTAAAATAAATTTGTAATGATGAATTAATAAAGCATTATATGCTAAATAATAAATTACTAAACGGACAAAATTCACTAATGATAAAATAGAACCCAATACAGCTCCAACTGAAAATTCTTTTAAAATAATTTTATTCATCTTAGCATCTTTTAATTCGCCTAAAGCACTAGCCCGAGTTAATGTAGAAGTAGATTGAGAACCAGCATTACCACTAGTTGCTGAAGTAACTGGTATCAAAGCAATTAGAGCAGAAGAAATAGCTATTCCACTTAATTCAGCTACATTATTTAATGATTCCTCGAATTTTTGATTAAATACTTGGATAATTAATTGAGATAAAGTAGATCCTATCATCAAAATAATTAATCAAAAAATTCTTGATTTTACAATACTTAATACTGAAGTTTTTAAATATGAGCTAGTTGGTTGATTTTCATAATTAATCCCGGCAGCTTTATAAATATCTTCAGATGCTTCATCTTTAATAATATCAATAACATCATTAGATGTAAGCATCCCCATCAAAATATCATTATCATCAACAACTGGTAATGTAGCATAATCTTCAGATGAAAAAATATTGGCAGCTTCTGCTTTTAATTGTTTAGTTTTAACTGATTTTACTTGAGTCATTTTTTTAGATACTAAATCTTCTTTAGGAGAAAAAACAATATCTTCTAAAGTAGTACATCCTTGCAGTTTATTTTTTAAATCAACTACATAGTAAAATTGCCCAATTTCTGATTCTTCTCTTTTTTTCTTAATTAATTCTAAAGCCTCTTTATTCGTCATGTTAGATTTTAAAGCAATAATATCAACAGACATTACAGATCCAACTTCTTCATCATCAAATTGTAAGATTTGATTAACTTTAAATCTTGTATTTTTATCAACTGTTAATAAAATAGTTTTTGCCATATCTGGAGGTAATGCTTCTAAAACATCGGCAATTTCATCTGTATATAATTCATTAATAAAATCAGCAATTTCTTGCTTTGTTAAATTTTGAATAATTGATTGTTGTTGTTCTTCATTTAAATAAGAAAATAACTCTGAAGATGTTTCTGTTTTTAAACATCTAAAAAACAAAGCAACTTCTAAATCATTTAATTCTTCTAATTCTAAAACAATCTCATTAAAAGGAGTTTGTTCTACATATTTTCTAATAGATGCTAAATCTTTTTCAACTAATAGTTTTTTAATATCAAATTTTTTAATTGAATTTTCCATTAGTACTCCTTAAATTTTTAAAATATTAAATTAATCATTCAAGAAGAATAATAGTTTTTCTTGGAATTCATTTGTTTTAATTGGAACTAATAATGAATTCTTAGCAATTGAAATTTCTCCAGTTTCTTCTGAAACTATAATTGTTGTAGCATCACAAACTTCTGAAATACCTAATCCTGCCCTATGTCTTGATCCATATTTATTATCAATAGATTTTCTAGTAATTTTGTAATATGTTGCAGCATATAAGATTCTTCCATTTCTAATAATAATTGCTCCATCATGCAATGGTGAATGTTTATTAAAAATAGAAATAATTAAAGATGAAGAAATATTAGCATCTATTTTTACCCCGTCTGTTCTTAAATTATCTAAATTATCTTTATTTTCAATAGTAATAATTGCTCCAGTTTTTGTTTTTGATAAATATTCTACTGATTCTCTTAATTGATTGATTAATCTTATCTTGCTACTTGAACCTAAATTTTTACTATTTTTCTTTTTGATTTTTTCTTCAATTACATTTTTAATTAAATTAATTAATAATGGAATTATGATGAATAAAAATATAAAGCTAACTAGTATCAATATAGTTAAAATCATTATTTCATTTTTATTCATACTACTATTTCTCTTTCTTCTTTATATTTATAATTTTAAAATATCATTTATTTTAAAATTATATCATTAGTTTAAGTTTTAATAATTTTTAAAGCAAACAACAAGATTACTACTATTAGACCAATTACTAAAATTCCTAAAATAGATACAACTGTTATAATAGTAACTTTTTTATGATTGCGTTTATGCTTCTCATCATGAATAGTTTTATTTAATGATGTATTGTGTTGGATAATGTTTAGATCACTTTCAAATTCTTTAACATCTTCTTCTAACTCTAAATCATTGCTTTTTGTTTCAGGAAAATCTTTATTATCATTAGTAATCAAATCATATAATGAAGTTTTATTTGAATCGCTAGTTGAATCACTAATTGAATCACTAGTTGAATCACTAGTACTTATTGTAGTAGCATCGTCACTTTTATAAAGAATTATTTCTGTATTACCACTTGGAAGATTAATTTCATTATTGTAAGAAGGAGTCTCATCAACTCATGAATTCATGTTTGGGTTTTGTTGATATGGTTGCAACTGATTGTCAACATTTTCATTTTTGTAAATTGATTCTGTATTACCACTTTGAGAAGGGATATCAAATTTAATTTGATTAATATCATCAAATTTAATTTGATTAAAATCATCAAAATAGTTAATTTGAGTTTGGCCTAAAATTGGTGTATCATCCATTTGACGATCTAAAAGTCCTAAATGTTCTGTTTCACCATTATAATACTCATAAGTCACAGTTTTTGTATTTTCATTAGTTGTAAATTGTTTTGTATTTTCTTTTGTTATATCATCAGCATCATCATATGCTTGCTTAGTTTGCTCATATTTAATTTCTCTAGTTTTTTTATCAGCATCTTCATCAATATCTAATTTGTAATCTGTAACTAAAGTATTTCCTTCTTTTTCATTGATGACTTTATCAATATCTTCTTCAATTTCTTGATTATTTTCACCTGTATCATCATTATTTAATAAAAGATCTAATTGTGTGTATTCATCTACATAATCTCCATCTTCATGAGATTTATTATTATTTTTATTTCTAGGTGATTGACTAAGTACTTTGCTTGTATTAATTCCTTGATAAATCATTTCAAAAATTGTGTAAATTGTTCTTAAAAATTCTTTTGAATTATTACCTTGAATTTTCATTTTGGCATATTTTTTCAAGTTTCTAAAGTATCTAATAGCATCTCTTTGACTTTCAAATTTACGATAACTTTTGTGTCCTTTACCAATAACAATTCAAAATTTTCTTATAAAACTTTTCTTGGTTAGAGGATCAGTTAACGAATACATTCTTCAAACACAAAAATATGTTTCAAAGCTATCATGTTTTGGTAAAACATAAGTTTTATTGTCAATAACTACTTCATTTGTTCTAGAAAATTTATTTTTATATAATGATGTAAATAATTTAATTATTCAGA
>SAMEA3663090__coassemble_712_pt1 | contig 10484 bp, 25 predicted proteins | sample SAMEA3663090__metabat2_low_PE_007 | metagenome-assembled genome bin SAMEA3663090 (sample SAMEA3663090) | pig gut metagenome | biome: pig gut; feature: pig-associated habitat; material: faeces | place: France | collected 2012
AATTTTTGATTTAAATTATGTAATCTTTCTCTAATTTTTTCTAAAGTTTCTGTTTTTTCTTGAATTTTTTGTTCATATTTTTTGATTTTTATTTCTACATTTTTAGCAAATTCTGATCTTTCATTTTCAAATTGAATTTGCAATTCTTCATATTCTTTTTTTAATAATTCAATTTTATTGCTATTTTCATCGGCAGAATTATTTTTATTTTCTTTGATCTCTTTATTAATTGAATTAATATTTTGTTCAATATTCTCTATTTCTTTATTTAATTTATTTTTATATTCATGAGATAAATTGATGTAAGGAGAAAAATCAAAAATAAATGAATTATTAATTTCTGTTTTTAATTCTTTAGCATATTTTTTTTCTGATGAAGACTTTCAAGATTTTTTAATTTTACTGATGTATTCATCTTTATATTGTTTAAAGTTATTAATTAATTGATCAATATTATCTGGATATAAAAATAAGATATTATTTTTGTTTTTATTTAATAAACTTCACATTTTTTTTGCAACTAAACTATAAATAATTTCATTATTATAATTTTTGTATATAGTTTGATTTCTAGCTTGTTCTAAGTGAGAAATATAACTGTTTTTAAATTCTTGGACATAAGAACTTATGATATTGTAATTATTTAATGTATCATTTCTTTTTATATCTTTTAATTCATTTAATTTAATTTTTAATTCTTCTAGTTTTTTATTATATTTAACTTCTAAAGGAGTTTTTTTTGAATCTTCTAAGCACTTTAAATACTCTTGTTTTTTTTCTTTTAATTTTTGTTCAATAATTAAAATTGAATCATCACGAAATTCTTTTTGATGTTCAAAATAAATATTTAAAATTTTAGAATTGTTTTCAAACATCTTAGTTATGATACTTGTATCTTTTTCTTGAATAGACAATTTAAAAGCAAAATATTGATTAAAATCATTTTCTATATCATCATATTTGAATTTTATTGTTTCAAAGGTATTTTCTCATTCATTAATGAAATTTTCAGCTTCTTCCAAATGGTATGAAATTGTAGCATATTCTATTTCTTTAATTTTTCATAAAAATGTGTATTTAAAAATATTAGTAATATCTTCTCAATCTTTAAAAAAATCATTATATTCTTTCTTCATGATTTTATTAACAATTAAAGGCTCTTTTAAGATTGAATAGACATTTTGTTGTCCGTTTAATGAAGCATGAGGATCTTGAAAAATCATTTGCATATTTTGGTGTAGAAATACTTTCTTCTTCTTGGTTAATTTTTTACCACTAATAATTTGATTGTTCAAACTTACTAAACCTGAATATTTTTCATATAATCTAATCAGACATCTACCAACAGTAGTTTTACCTGAACCAGATTCCCCAATAAGTCCAACAATTTCTCCTCTTTTTACATCAAAAGAAACATCATCAATGGCTTTGATGATTCCACTAGGAGTATTAAAATATTTTTTTACATTTCTTATTTTTAAAAGAATATCGTTATTTCTATTTGACATTGAATACCTTTCTGAAAAATTCTATTCTTCTTTTTAATTGTTTAGACAATTGGACTTTAGGAGCTCTTGGATCTAATAATCATGTTGCAGCATAATGAGTATCACTAATTTTAAATAAATTAGGTTCCTTTTTAAAATCGATTTCCATTGCATATTGATTTCTTGGAGCAAAAGCATCTCCAACCCCTAAATTTGCCATATCAGGAGGAGTTCCTGGTATGCTGTATAGAGTTTCATTTTTATCTTCTGGAATAGATGTTATTAAAGCTCATGTATAAGGATGGGCGGGATTTGTAAATATATCAATCTTAGTACCTTTTTCCACTACCTTACCTGCATACATTACATAAATGTAATCACAGAATTTTGCAATAACAGAAATATTGTGAGAAATAAAAATAATTGATATGTTGTAATCATTTTTTATTTCTTCAAAAAGAGCTAAAACTGAGGCTTGAACAGTTGGATCCAATGCAGTTGTAGGTTCATCAGCAATAATTAAATCTGGACACGAAGCAACAACCATTGCAATAACTACTCTTTGTTTCATTCCACCACTGAAAGTGTGAGGATATTGTTCGATTTTTTCTTTGGCATTTCTAATACCAAATTTTTCCAATAACCCTATTAAATATTCAACTTTTTCTTCTTTATTTTTAAATCTAGGATCATTTTTTAAAACATCTAATAATTGTTTTTTAATAGTTCTAGTTGGATTTAAAGAAGTAAGAGGATCTTGAGGAATATAACCAATTTTTTTTCCTCTAATATTAATTCATTCATTTTTCTTTAATTTTTTTAAATCAACTTCTTCTATGTCGTTGCTATTAAAATCTTTTTTAGAATATAACTTCATTACATCCACTTCGGTAATATCAAATTCATTAATATTTAATAAAGATTTAGAAGTAACAGATTTACCTGAACCAGATTCTCCAACTAATCCTATTATTTGTTTTCTTTTAATTTTTAAATCAACACCACGCACAATTTTGATGATTTTATTTTTGCCAGTTTTAAAGCTAACTTGTAAGTTTTTTATTTCTAATAATAAATCTTTTTGATCTAGATTAGTCATTATTTACCTCTTTCTACTTTTGGATCTAAAGCATCATGCAATCCATTAGCAATAAACTGTGCTGATAATGAAAAGAATAATAAGATAATTGATGGTAATAAAAGTCCTCAAAAGTTAACATCAAGAATAGGTATTGACTCTTTTAATAAAGTCCCTAAATTAGGATTATCTGAAGAGTCTAAAAATCCTAAAAATACTAACGATGAAATTGAAAGAATAACAATTACAATTCTTCTAACATAATTAGTTGAAATTTTCCCAATAATCATTGGTAATCCATGAATAAAAATCTGTCTTTTGGTTGAACAACCTATAGCTTTTGCTGCTAAAATAAATTCTTGATCTTTAATAGTTATCATTCATAATCTTGTGGTATTTACCATATAAACTCATCCAATTGATATTAGAATGAAATATAGAGAAAATGGATTAATATTTCCTTTTCCTACAATAGTCATTAACATTAAAAATCAAACTAATGTAGGAATATTGATGATAATATCTATAACTCTAGATAATACAGTATCAATTCATGTTCCGGCATAAAAACCTAAAATACATCCAACAGTAATACCAATTAATGCATCTGTAGTTGCGACTAAAAAAGCTAATGTTATACTATCTCTAGCAGCTGTTCATGTTCTAGTTCAAATATCAACACCATGCATATTAGTACCAAGTAGAGAATTTATATTTTGATTAGTTCCTGAATATATAGAAATAAATAAATATTTATTGTAAGTAACTAAATAATTATTATTAATTTCAATTGGACCTTCAATTAAAATATTAGCATTTGGATTTTGTTCTACGACAGTCTTTAACGTTTCTCATTTTTGTAAATCTAATGATTCAGTAACAATTGGACTATAAGAAGGTGGTAACTGTGTCAATCAAATATTATTAACAGTTGAAATTGGATCAGTTGCACTAAAAGGACTTGTTAATGGAAAAATAACACATAATAAAGAGATGATAATAATTAAAATTAGAGAAGCTAATGCAATATAATTTTTACAAAATCTTTTAATAATATCTATTATTAAATTACGAGGTTTTCCTACTAATGTTGTTTGATGCTTACCTACATCATTTGCATCTATAAATTTAAATAAAGCATCATTTAATTCAACATTTAATGTTTTATCTATTTTGTTCTGTTTTTGCTTTGAATTTACACTCATTAGTCCTCCTTCCTGATTTTTTGATAATTTTTATTTCTTTTTATGTAATTAGAAATATTTTTAATAATTGATGTTTTGCTATTTTCAAAATATTTAATCTTAGGATCAATAAAAATATATGAAATATCTAAAATAATTTGTCCTGCCATTGATAAAGATGCTATAAAGAATATTGAAAACATTACAATATTAATTTCTCCATTAGGAAATGCTTGCATAATAGCTGTTGAAGCTCCAGGCACACCAAAAAATTGTTCAATGATAATATTACCTAATAATAAAACGATAAATGAAGGCACAATGTATGAAATTAAAGGAATAAAAATATTTCTAATAATATGTTTTCAAAAAATTTCTCATTGTGTCAATCCTTTAGCTTTAGCTATTAAAATATGATTTGAAGTTAAAATAGTCACCATTTGATTTCTTACTAAAATAGCATATCCAGCAAGAGATCCCAAGGTAATAGTAATAATAGGTAATATTAATGATTTAATAGTTAAATCTCATCCTTGAACATCTGGATACACAAATTGCGAAATAATTAATCCATTACTTGAATTTGCAATCAATAAAATAATAGGAGCAATGACAAATGAAGGTAAACCAATAAAAATAACAACAAATAAATTGATTAAAACATCTATTCATTTACCACGATTATAACCTGCAATAACACCTAAAATAGTTCCTAAAATAACCGAAATAATAAAAGAAGGAATTGTGATTCATAATGTTCATAATAAAGGTTTAAAGAAGAAATCTGGTATATTAGAAAAACCATTATTTGTAGAATAAATTGGACCAAAATCCCCTTTAAAGAAATTAGATAAGTATATTCCATATCGAACAATAACAGGTTTATTAAACCCATTTGATTCCATTCAATTTTGGTAATCGTTAGGATCTCCTTGATAAGGAGTATCTGCAAAAGAAGCTGTTAATAAATATACTATTGTTAATAGTAAAAATAAACTTATTATTGCTAAAACAATTCTTTTAATAAGGTATTTGATCATTATTTTTTAACCTCATATTGGTAATTTGAAAATAAATTAATTCCATATTTTGAAATAGGAATTTGATATTCTTTCAAATATAAAACATAATTTACATTTGTTAATTTATCAATTGAAGTTTCTGTATCAATAGAAACACCTTTAATCGAATTCATTTCTTTTATTAATTTTGTTCACATATTTCCTTTTTCTTTTTCAGATAAGATAGCATCCTTTTCTCAAGATGATTCAGTTTCAAATTCTTTTAATAAAACAGGAATTAAATCAATAGGTTTTACATTATTTGGATTTTTTGTTGCATCATTAAAAAAACTTACAATATGGTTCATATCTTTATTAGTGATTAAATCTCAATTTTCTACTTTTACATCTTCGCTAGCATTAGAACCAAATTCCTTATTTATATTTGTTGCTATGAATTTTGCTAATTCTGTAAATAATGGATATTGAGTTTGTAATGATTTTATTTCATCTTTTGAAAGACGATTTAAAAATAACTTATCATTTGTGCTTGTAGGATCTTTAGCAAAAATAGCAATTGCCCCCATTAAATTAGTACCACTACCTTCTGAGAAAAATGCAGCAATATAAGATCCAATTCCTTCATAATCATAAGATCATAAATTAGCATTGTAAGCACCTCTTCTTTGACTAATAGAATTTAACATGTCATTTCTAGAAGTAGGTTTAAAAAATTTTGCTTTAATTCTTGGATCTAGTCCATTAATCACATTTTCTACAATATATTCTGTAGCTTTACATTTGGTTTCATCTTGATCTGCAAATGAATATGGAATCTCTCATTCTATTAAATCATTATTTGATAAATTATTTTTTTGATAAAACTTATCTAAAAGAGCTTTCATTGCTTTTTGAATTTGACTATATTGTGGAGATTTAGAAAGTGCTAATCGCATATTGTTGCTTGTTCCTGGTCCATATTTGTCATCCAATTCTTCTCCAGTCATTCCAGAAAGTGTTTTCATTTCTTTTAATGTAACAGTTTGTTGCTGTCCTTTTTCATCTAAATAAAAAAGATCATTAATCCCTAATTCATTAAAATCAGCAGGTTTTAAAGAATTAGGATTAGTTGAAGAAAATTTAGCATCTTGTGCAGCCCCACTTAATCAAGCATCTCTTACACCTGAATAAGCTGTTTGAATATATTGATTTCAATTTATAGATGCTTGAATTAAATTTCTAAATTCTAAACCAACACCTCCAAAAAAAGTATTAGAAATTATAGCTGAACCATTCTTTAATTCATCAATAGAAGATCCATAAACAAGCTTTGCATAAACATCATTGAATTTATATTCAAGATTATCAGTAGGAAATGCTTGTCAAACAGTTCTAGTATTTAATTTAGAAATGTTAATATTTTTAGTTGCTCTTAAACCATTTGCTTCTGAATTAGCTATTAAAACTTCTTTATTATTAAAATCATTGCCATACAATTGTTGTTTTTGAGCATCAGAAATTAAAGAATAATCCATTTCACTAACAGTTCCAGATAAAAAAGCATTGAATGTTTGATTGTTAAAAGTAGAACTATCAATACCACCTGCATATTCTAAAATTACAGTATTTAGGTTTTTATAAGTTTTACCATCTTTTTCAAAACCATTTTCTACATTATTTACTCATTCTAGATCTGGATGATATTTGTTATATTGATAAACTTCTCTACCCCCACTAGATGAAACAGGAATGTAATATGAAGCATACAATACATCTTCTCTATTTTGTCCATATGTATAAATTCCATATTCTCTAGCTTCACCTTCAATAGTTCCTACTTTTGTTACATTAACATTTTGATTATCAGCAAATTTTTCTTTAATATATTGAGAAGGACATAATGAAAAAGTTAATGAATTTATTAAATATTTATTAATAATTTCATAGTTTGAATATACAAAAGTATTATCTGTAACTTGATTTTTATTAAAAATATTAAATGTGAAAACATAAGATTTTTTATTAGGATTACCTAATAAAGATTGTATTGCTTTTGTTTCATCATATAAATAATCTTTTTTAATTCCAAAAAATTCAAATAAATATTCATTTGGAAATTTTTGATTTTCACCAAAAAGTTTAGTAGTTTGAGTTTTTTCAATGAAATAACTATCTAATTCTTTGCTTCCTCCATGAGATTGACGATATTTTCTATCAAATAACAATGTTCTTTTGATTGAATAGAACATATCTTCAGGACGGATATTATATTTAGTTTTATTTCCATTACTATCAACTCAATAAGCATTGTCATTAAAAGTAACTCCTAAATTAACCATCATAAAATTATGCTGAGTTGTATCTATATTAAGATTTTGATCATCTAAATTTATTTTTTGGCTTAAATATCCTGAAGATAATATTTTTCCAAAAACGTCTGGATTATTAATAGATCTTGGATCATTTGAAGTTTTAGTTAAAACAAAATCATTTTTATTAGATGGATTAAATTGTGGTGTTATTGAATCATCATCACTATCAAACACTAATTGAAAAAATAAATCGCTATTATTAGGATCTGCATTTTTTAATTCTTGCATTGATGTTCCAGCTTTGACAAAAGTTAATACAATTGAATCTATTAAACTAAATTTATATGATTCATAAGAAGGTTGGATCACAACATCATTAATTTGATCATATTTAAAATCTCCTTCACTTTTTAAATGAAGTAATTCATTAATTAACAATAAAGAATTTTTACTTGTATTTGAAACACTTCCATATGAATAAGATAAATCAAATTTATAACCTTCATTATTTAAAGGTTCATTAATTTTTATGTTATAAATACCTTTTTGTGAAATTCTTTCTAAATTAGAAGAATTAAAATATAAACCTGTACCTAATGAAATTAATGAAACAGGAATTAATATAGATGAACCTATGATTAAATATTTTTTTAATATTGGTTTCATATACCCTCCTCTAAATACTTAAATGTTAATTTAGTACCCATTAAATGTTTTTTTATTAATAAGTGGTAGAACAATTTTAATTGCAAATGATATAATGACTAAATTGAATCAAATTTTGATCATAGATGTTGCAAGAGATGCAATCATTGATGCTTCAAAATCTAACTTCAATCCTTTTTCATCAGCGTAAGCAATAATTGGAATATTTAAATATTCTGTAAATACAACAAATGTGACAATACATACAAATTGTAAGAAATTGTTTTGCTTCATTTTAAATCTTGCAATCAATATAGCTCCAATACTTGTAATTATTCCAAGAGCTATAATAGCTATAAAGACAAGTTTATTTGTAAAAATACTTAAGAAACTATTTTTATTAAACGCAGCATCAATATGACTTTGAGGAATAAAATGAATAATAACAGTTAAAACAAACATTACAATTAGCAGTAAAGTAATACTACTTATTAATCCGAAATTTAGTTGATATTTTTCATTTTTTCATTCTTTAATTTTATCATTTTTTATCATCAATTGATGATATTTTTTTTCTAAATTTTGCAATTTCTTTTGATTATTATTTAACAATGATATTTTTATTTCATGAAAAATCAAAGTCAATTTCATATTATTTCTTTTGATAGCATTTGTTTTGCTTAATTTTTTATAGAAATAATTGAAAAAAATAGCTGATAACCCTGGCAACATTCCTGAAACTCCTAAAGCAACTGAATATAATGGAAAATAGAAAGCAGGCATAAAAATGAAAGAAATAATGTCAGTTGTAAATCCTGTAATAAAACCAATAATAGGACCAAATATAAAACCAATAATTTTTATAGGTAATCCAGCCAATGATAATTTGAATGATGGAAAAGAAGTTATTGCTACAAATCGAGTACCAATAATAACAAATGAGATAGACATAGCTATTAAAATTGCAATGAATGCAATTCTCTTAGAATCTCATTTATTCATATTTCTCCTAGTTTTTTAATATATAATTAATAATTTTAAATTATATACAATGAAATGATAAAATAAAGATTATAATTATAAATATAATAAAAATGAAAAGAAGAAAAATATTAAAAACATTATTTGTTGCTCCAATATTATTTTCAGGTTTTTTGGTTTTTTCTTGTTCAAATAATAATAGTATAGAATCAGTAAAAAGTGATAAGCAAATAGTAGATGAATATGTACAAAATTTGAATCCGACAATTAAAAAAGATAAAGAACAATTAAAAGCTACCACTTATGCCGCAGATATTAATTCAGAAATAAAAGTTCAAGAATGATTTGAAGGATTACCTATTAATAATGATCAAATTCAAGTTTCTTTTATTTCATCTTTGCCTGATGATAATGATGAAACCACATTGACAGTTAGTTATAAAATAAAATGTAATCAATATGAAATAAATTATTCTTTTCAAGAAAAGGGATTTAAAGTTTATGAAGTTATTAGACCGGTTCCTAATTTAATGAATTTCAAACAATTTTCAGAAAAGAATTCTTTTAGATTGAGATTTGGTGTGATAAATAGAAAATACTACATTAATGGTACTGCTTGAAGTTGATATTATAAAAAACATTCAGAGTATGTTTATGACTGGTATTTAATGACTAATTTTCATGTTGTTGATAATGTTGTAGCAGATACTCAAGGATTATTAAAAACTAATGGTACTATTACTGCCACTGAAAAACTGGCAACTTATTATAAAAATAATTTTATTACTCATTATGATATATCTAAACCAACCCAATTTTTTGACTTAATGGTTTATAATGATGAAGATAAATTTCAAAGTATAGTTTCTGCTCAAAAAAGAGAAAATACAGAAAATGCTCCTAATGTAGTCACTCAATCATACATTAAGTCAGTAGATATTATTACTGATTTTATGAATAATAATATTGACTTATTTTCAGAAGAAACAAAATCTTCTTCTCCATATAATTATTACAACTTAGATATGGCTTTAATTAAAATCGCATTTGATTTTCAAGGTGAAGATCGTTTTTTAAATAATGATTATCAAAAAGCTAATGTTTATGAAAAATATTTAAGATTACAAAATGAAGGTGTTAATGTTGGAATGGATACAAATAAAAATATTAGTATTGCTGGATTCCCGATTGAACCTAAGAATGATAAAAAGAATAAATTAGTTGTTTACAATTCTAATTATTCTATTAATTCTACATATGATTTTACAAATTTAGAATTAAATTCATCTGTTTTATTGAGATTAAAAGGACCATATTATTACACAACACAACCTGAAGAGAATTTTTTATTATCAGGAGGAGCTTCAGGATCAGCTGTTTATCAACCTAGCAATCCTTATGAACTTTTAAATTGAGATAATATTTTACCAATAGGAATTTATTGAGGAGGTTCAACAGATATTTTGGATAGTTCTAAGTTTTCGCCATCTCTGTTACCATTTATTTTTAGCAACAGCTACATTCAATATAATATTTTTGATAATTTTACAAACTGTTTAAATAATTTGCAAATTTAAATAAAAAAAATATGAACTAATTTCTAATTCATATCTTAATTTTCATATTTTTTTATTATTTTCTAATATTTAGTTTTTTAATTAAATTAGCATAAGAATCATAATCTTTAGTTTTTAAATAATCTAAATATTTTTTTCTTTGTTCAATTTTTGCTATAAATCCTCTTTTAGAATGAATGTCTTTTGGATTTTTAGTAAAATGAGGTTTTAAATTTTCAA
>SAMEA3663090__coassemble_819_pt1 | contig 9651 bp, 22 predicted proteins | sample SAMEA3663090__metabat2_low_PE_007 | metagenome-assembled genome bin SAMEA3663090 (sample SAMEA3663090) | pig gut metagenome | biome: pig gut; feature: pig-associated habitat; material: faeces | place: France | collected 2012
AGATTATGATATATTTATTAATTAATAAATATTATGAAAAAGAAAAATCAACAAATTTCTATATCTGATGAAAATATAGAGTCCTATCTAAAAACAAATAAAGATTTTGGGCTTTCTAATAATGAAGTTTTAGAAAGAAGAGCCAAATTTGGATTAAATATTTTAAAAAAGGCAAAAAGAGAATCATTTATTGTAGCTTTTTTAAAGACATTAATTTTTGAAATGATGTCTTTACTTTTGTTTATCACAGGGTTAATTGGATTAGCTCTTGCTATTTATCAAAATATTAAAAATAGTCCTACATATGTCATAGCTTACGTTGAAGCAGGAGTATTGTTATCAATTGATATTGTTAATGGTTTGTTTGGTACTATTCAAGAACGGAAAAGTACTAATGCAATTGAAGAATTAGAAAAAATGTCTTCACCTACTACTAAAGTATTAAGAGAAGGTAAAATCATTCAAATTCCATCAAAAGAAGTGGTTATAGGGGATATTATTATAGTAGAAGCTGGAGATACAGTAAGTGCTGATGCTATTTTGTTTTTTGATAGTCATCTAAAAATATCTGAATCAATTTTAACTGGTGAATCAGAAGCAGTTTTAAAAGATGCTGATTTTAAATCACAATTAACTGATGCTATTGGAGATCAAAAAAATAAAATTTTTTCTGGAACAAATGTTTTAAATGGAAAAGGTTATGGAATTGTTTATGCTATTGGTAATAAAACTGAAATTGGTAAAATAGCTAATTTATTAAATGATAGCCAACAAATGTTATCTCCATTACAATTGAAATTGCAAAAATTAGGAAAATGATTAGGAATTTTTGGAATTATTTTAACTTTAATTACTTTCTTATTCTCTTTATTTGTTATCGAAAATATAATTAATAATCCAAATATAGTAGCAGCAATTCAATCTTCTTTATTATTAGCAATTTCTTTAGCAGCTATAGCAATTCCAGAAGGATTAACAGCTATAGTGACAATTATTTTGTCAATTGGTGTTAAAGAAATGACTAAAAAACATGCATTAATTAAAAAACTACCATCAGTAGAAACATTAGGTTCTACTTCAGTTATTTGTTCTGATAAAACAGGAACTTTAACAATGAATAAAATGACTGTAACTAAATTATGAACTGAAAAAGACCAAGATGATAGTGTTCAAATTAATGAAAATAAAAAAGAAATGTTGATTAAAGCAGCTTTATGTACAGATGCTGTTATTGATGAAAATCCAGATAAAAGTAAGCGTAAATTAGCAATTGGAGATCCTACTGAAATTGCAATTTTACAATTAGCTTTTGATAATAAAATTTCAATTTTAAATTTAAAAAATGAATTTAAAAGAATTGGTGAAATTCCATTTGATTCTGAAAGAAAACTAATGTCTTCTATTCATTTAATCAATAATAAAAAAGTATTGATTGTAAAAGGTGCCCCTGATGTACTTTTTAAAAAATGCAAAGCTTTTGATGTCAAAAAAACTGAAGGAATTTATAATAAATGATCTAATGAAGCAATTCGTGTTTTAGCAATTGCACAAAAAGAAATAACTACTAATGAAGTTCTTGAAGATATTAATCCTGAAGATTATGAATTTGATTTAAATTTTATTGGTTTAATTGGGATGATCGATCCTCCACGTGAAGAAGTCAAAATTTCGATTAAAGAATGTATTTCAGCAGGAATTAAACCAATTATGATTACAGGTGATCATTTAAATACTGCTCAAGCAATTGCAAGAGAATTAGGGATTATCAAAAGCGAAAGTGATTTAGCAATCACAGGAACAGAATTAGATGCTATGTCAGATGAAGTATTCTTTAACAATATTGAAAAATATTCAGTTTATGCTCGTGTTAGCCCTGAAAACAAGATTAGAATTGTTAAAGCATGACAAGCAAAAGACCAAGTTGTTGCAATGACTGGAGATGGAGTTAATGATGCTCCTGCATTAAAAGCTGCTGATATAGGTTGTGCTATGGGAATAACAGGAACTGATGTATCAAAACAAGCAGCAGATATGATTTTAATGGATGATAATTTTTCAACAATTGTAGAAGCTGTTAAATTGGGTAGAAATATTTATGAAAATATTAGAAGAATTACAAAATTCTTACTCTCATCAAATATCACAGGTATTTTTGCAATTGTTTTTGGAATGATTATTTTCTACTTTATTTTTGATCTTGGAAAATGAGGAAAAATTACTCCTGAGCAATTAATAAGTCAGGGAATTCCTGAACCATATAGTTCACAATATGCAGATGAATTAAATCAAAATATTAAATTTCAATCAACCATTACTACTATTCTAATTTTAATTCATCACATGATTATTGAGACGTTTCCAGGTGTAGCCTTGGGAGCACAACTCACAACAACTAATTTAATGAATCAAAGACCAATATCAAAATATGAATCTATATTTGCAAGAGGATTAATTGGTCAAATTATGTTATATGGTATCTTGCATGGTGTATTTACAATTATTTCATTTATTTTGGGTGTACAAATAGCAATTTCTACAGGAGCTCCTTTATTAAGATTTAATTATGGAATTATTACAACATTCTTAACATTATCAATAGGTGGAGTCTTAAAATCAATTGTTATGTGTTCATCAAATGTAATTTGAAAACAAAAATTTAGTGAATGCAAATGAATTTACTTAAGTTCTTTAATTTCAATTTTCTTAATTATTCTTGTAGTATCAATTCCTCAATTAACTTGAATTTGTGTTGAAGATCCTAATTATCAATTACAAAACACAGCAGATTTACCACTTGATTTAATAGAAACAGCTGTTAATAACTTAAAAGGTAATATTTCAAGAAATGACTATTTTGATATAAGTGTTTACTTAGTAGGAACTGCATTTGGAATTTTAACTTTTATTTGTTTAGAAATATTAAAATATTATGAAAAGTTATGAACTAAAAATGATAAAACTAAAATTAACGGATTTGAACTAATAAAAAGACCAAAAAAATTTAGCTTCAAAAATTAAGGAAGAATATGGCTATTTCAAAAACAAATAAAAATCGTAAATATGTTGCAAATTATTTTTTTATTGCAGAAGAAATTATTAAAAAATTTAAACCAGATGTTATTGTAACTATGCAATTTTTTCAGAGGAAAAATGATGTCATTTTAGCAGGTATTGATGAAGCTTTGAGATTTTTAGAAGAAAATACTGATACTACAAAATACACAATTAAATACTTACCTGAAGGAACATTAATTAATAATTTGGATGTTGTTTTAGAACTAGAAGGAAAATATCAAGAATTTGGCATTTTTGAAGGAGTAATAGATGGCATTTTAGCTCGTTCTACTTCAATTGCAACAAATAGTTATCATTGCAAAAAGGCTGCTAATGGAAAACAAGTTATTTATATGGGTGATCGAGGAGATCATTATATTAATCAAGAAATTGATGGACATGCAGTTGAAGTAGGTGGACTTGTAGGACACTCCACAATGGCGGGTTCGCGAAATAATCCTGATGTTATTTTTGGTTCTATTCCTCATGTTTTAATTCAACATTTTAAAGGGGATTTGTTAGCAGCAATGATTTGTTACAAAGAATTATTTCCTCAAGAAAAAGAATTGATTGCTCTAGTAGATTATTCTAATGATGTAATTAAAGATTCTTTAATTGTCTTAGAAGCATTTGGGCAACAATTACATGGAGTAAGAGTAGATACATCAAAAAATATGATTGATCATATGTTTGATAATGAAAAAAATCGTGACCAATATAAAGGTGTTTGTGTTGAACAAATTAAAAGACTAAGAAAAGCTTTAGATGAAAATGGTGGAAAACATGTCAAAATTATTGTTTCTTCAGGATTTACTCCTGAGAAAATAGCACATTTTGAAGCTTCTAAAGCTCCTGTTGATGCTTATGGTGTTGGAGATTATATTTTAAAAATCAATCATCAATATACTTGTGATGCTGTAAAAAATAATCATCAATTAGAAGCTAAAGAAGGTCGTAAATATAATCATAATGAAAATCTAAAACTATATCAAAGAAAAAAATAATATTTTTTATTATAATTTTATCTATAAAAGTTTATGAAAAAGAAAGTTGCTTTAGCTTGTGAAGTTTGTCATAAAAAAAATTATTATGAAAACAAGTCATCAATAGAGCGTTTAGTAAAAAACAAATTTTGTAAAAATTGTGGTTCTCATCAAATACATAAGGAAGAAAAATAATGGAAGAAAATAAAGAGTATCAAGAAAACACAGTAAAAAAAGAAGAAACAAAAAATAATGATAAAGAACAAATTCTTGATCAAGAAAAAAAAGAAAGCACAATTCATGAACCAGACAAAACTAAAGCATACCCAATAAGAAATTTTGTTAAAGAATTAAAGAGAATTACATGACCAACATCTAAAAAAAATTGATTATATTTTTTTTTAGTATTTGTGTTTATAATATTTTTAGTAATTATCTTTGCTGCAGTATCTTGATGCACAAATCAAATATGAACTATGATAGGAGCTAATTAAAATATGAAAAAAGAATGATACATGATTTCAATTATCACTGGAAAAGAAAAAAAGATTATTGAAAGTTTAAAAAATAAAATTGAAACTGCTAATATGCAAGATTTATTTGAAGAAATAAAAGTTTTTTGAATTCCTACAATTAGCTCTAAAGAAACTATCAAAAAAGCTCAAGGAAAAGATTATAAAATTAAAGAAGAAAACTTATATAAAGGTTATATTTTCATTAAAATGGAAATGACAGATGAAGCATGATTTTTAGTTAGAAACACAGAATATATTACAGGATTAATAGGTTCTAGTGGAGGAGGATCTAAACCAACTCCAATTTCAAATAAAGAATTTGAAAAAATGGTTAAAAGACAACAAGAAAAAATTAATGAATTTAATTCAATTGAATACAAAAATCCATATCAAGAAGGTGTTGTTGTAAAAATTAAAGAAGGAACATTCAAAGATGAAAGAGGAGTAATTATTGAAACTAATTTTGATAATTTATCAGCTGTAGTGGAAATTATAACTTTTGGAAGAAAAGTACCTGTAGAATTCCCATATAACAATTTACAAATAATTAAGGAAGATTAATATCTTGTGAGAAAATTCAAGCATCTTTTAAGAAATTTTTTATCTTATATAATAGATAATAAAAAAACTATCATTATAAATTATGTTGTTTTTTTATCTTCAATTTTTGTTTTATTATTAATTGATTTATTAACTAAACAATATTTATTTGATGAAGGTAATTTAAATCAAATTACTTATCAAAATTGATTATTTGGTATAAGAAGCTATCCAAACCCAGGTTTAACAGTCTTTGGTGATGCAAAAATTGATATTGTTTTAGTTTCTACTATCAATATTTTTATTTTAATTGTCTGTTTAATTTCTTTAATTTTTTGAAAAAACATCTTATTATCAATTTTTATTGCATTTATTTTTTCAGGATCATTAGGTAATACTGTTGACCGACTAGCTTTTTCCTATGTAAGAGATATTATTTTTACACCATGATTAGATAAAGGAACATTTAACTTCGCTGATATGGATGTTATTATAGGAAGTTTTGGATTTCTAATTACTATATTAACTTTATATTTAATACCTTATTTTAAAAAATAAACGAAGAAAGGAGAGTCAAAATGAATAATCACAAAGAAAAGAAAAAAATAGGATTTATTTCTGCTTTTTCTATTTGTTTTACATCAATAGTAGGAATAGGGATTTTCTTAAAAAATGCTTCAGTTGGTGCAAATGTTAAAGGAGATGGAATAGCATGATTATTTTCATGAATTATTACAGGATTATTATCAATTTTATTAGCATTTCATTTTGGAAAAATTTCTGCTATTAAATCAAAAAATGGAATTACAGGTTTGAATTTATGAATTCATGAAATAACAGATGTTAAAAATACTTGATTTAAGAAAATATCTTCTATAAATTATGGATTATTTTATCATCCAATTTTATTGATTTCACTATCGTTTTTTACTACAGAATTTTTTATAGAAATTTTTAAAACAGTTATTGATGTAGAAATCCATTTAGGAATATATGCAATAATTACTATTTGTTTCTTAGCTTTTTTTGTTTTAAACAATTATTTTTCTATTAAATTTAGTAGTCATATTTCTTTTGTTACTTCAATTTTAAAAATAATTCCTTTAATTATGGTTATCATCATTGGAATATCTTTTTTTAATCAAAATAATTATGGAGGTACTAATGGTTTTCAAAATCCTATTAGTCCTGATAAAGCAATTCAAGGAATAATGCTATCAATTCCAGGGGTTTTATTTTCATTTGATTCTTTTATTGGGATTGGTTCTTGATCTAATAATATTAAAGGTGGAGAAAAAGCTGTATCTAGAGTTATTATTTTTGCATTAGTTTTTGTTACTGTTATTTATTCTTTAATTTGTATAGCTTCTATTTTTCATTTTAATGACAAAGAAAATGGAACTGGCGGAACTACTATTTTAAATGTTCTTTTAGATTCTTTGCCTCAAAATGTTAGATTAGGAATAACTATTTTTATTACTATAACTATTTTTATTTCTGCTTTTGGAACAACTAATTCTATTTGTGGTTCAGCTTTACATGAATATAATAATCTAGTGATTCGTGAAAATGTCTTTTTCATTAACAAAATAAAATCAAAATTTAATAATAGCAAAAGTGCTTTAATCTCATTTGTTTTAGTAGTTTCTTTTTGATCTTTAATTATTTTAATTCCTTCAATTATTATTAATCATGATGGAATAATTGATGGATTTTCTAATTTAGTAGTGGTGGCAATTTTTCCAATATATGCTTATTTAATATTTTTATATTGAAAAAATATTTATTTAAAATCCAATAAAAATAATAAATATCGTCATTGATACACAATTGCAGTTTGGGCTGCTTTGATTTGGGTTATATTAGCGATTGGTTTAAATATTTACTTTGTGCTTGAAGCTGCTATTAAATCATGAGATCTTCCATCATCATGAGGATTATTTGTTACCCCCCAAGAAGTTAGTCCTATTAATAATTTAAATGTTTTAATTTTATATATAGTTTTCTTTGCTATTTTCTTTTCATTTCCATTTATTAATTTTAAAATTATTGAAAAAAGCAAAATGCATCAAAGTTAAATTTAAATATTCAACATTATAAAAAAATAATTATAAGCAGTTTATACTATAATATAAATTTGTAATGTTAACGAATTTATATATTAATATTGGTAATACAAATACACTTTTTGGATTTTCATTAACAAATAATATTAATGAGTTAAAAACTCATAAAATTAGTACAGAACAATTGAAAAATTCTGATTATTCAGAAGTATTAGATCAATATATAAAATCTTTAACAGATGAATCAATAGAAATTAATAAGATATATATAAGTTCAGTTGTTCCTTCGATCAATGATAGTATAGAGCAATACTTTTCTTCTATAGGTAAAGAAATTCATTTTATTTCATATCAAGATTTTCCTCATATTGATTTATCTAATCTATATAATCCATATCAATTAGGAGCAGATTTATTAGCTCAAACTAATTATGTAAATAGTTTTGTAGAAGAAGCAATTGTAGTTTCAGCAGGAACAGTATGTGCCATTTACCACATTAAAAATAGTAAATTTTCAGGTTGCATTATTTTAGATGGTATTAGTCAATCAATGAAAAATATTGCTCGAAATACAAATATTCAAAATATTGAATTAAGTCATGTAGAACAATTATTAGGATTTAACTCTAATGAAGCAATATCAATAGGATTGATTAATAATGTTGAAAACATTGTCAAAAAATTACAAAAAGAATTAAACACAGATTGCCCTATTATTTGTTCGGGTGGAGATAGTCACTATTTTTCTACAAATAAATGATGATTTATTGATAATTTAGAAATTATTGGTCTTTTCATTTTAGATCAAAATCAAAATAAAGAATAAACTTGCGAGATTAAAATATTTTGTTATAATAATCATTGAGGATTTGCTCCTTGATATTTATTTTATAAATATCCATTTGTAAAGACCATAAGGAGGTCAACATGTCAAAATATGAAATTATGTTGATTCTTGATCCTACTTCAGATGAAAAAGTAATATCTGAAATTGTTAAGTCAACTTTTAAATCAAAAGAAGCTCAAATTGAAAAAATGGAGCGTACAGATTTAGCATATGAGATCAATAAATCAAAAACTGCTAATTACTTTGTTGTTAATGTTAGTGCAACAGGTGATGAAATTAATGAATTTACAAGAAAATCAAATATCACAAAAAGTATTTGAAGAATCATGAGTATAAATTTAGATACTGAAAAAGGATTGCAAAGAAAACCTAAAAAATTCAGAAAACCTAATTCAGAAAGAATGAATCAAGAAAATAATTCAAATTCTGAAAATAAAATTCCTAAAAGAAAAAACTTTAATTCTGAACAAGCAAAAACAGAAAAGGTAAAAAAAGATAAAAAATAATGAATTTAAATAAAGTAATATTGATTGGTCGTTTGTCTCAAGATATTGTGATGCAAGAATCAAAAAGCAATATCAATTATGTAAGAACTAATTTAGCAATTACAAGAGACAATCAAGGTCGAAATAGCGAAGAAATAACTGATTTTATTCCGGTAGTTGCTTTTGGTAATAATGCAACATATATGAGTCGCTTTTTTGGCAAGGGAGATTTAGTAAATATTGTAGGAACCATCCAATCTTCTCAATATACTACTAAATCGGGGGATATTGTTTCTTCATTATCAATTGTTGTTGAACAAATTAAATCTTTAGAACCAAGATCTATTACTCAAGCTAGAAATAGTCGTAAAAATTCAACTATTGCTCACACTGGAAACGAATCATCAATTAATAATTTAAATCAACCTACTTTCTATGAAGAAGATCAAAAAAATGAATTAACAGAAGATGATAATAATCCTTGAGAATTGGATTTTTAATTAATTTAAGGAGAACTAAGTTATGTCATTAATAGTAAAAAAAACATTAAATAATAAAAAGAGAAAAAATTCTAAAAGAAGACCTTGTATGTTTTGTTTAGATAAAATGGAATATATTGATTATAAAAATGTTGAAGTTATTTCTAAATTTATTAACACTCATGGAAAAATTTTATCTTCAAGAGTAACAGGTACATGCGCAAGACATCAAAGAGGATTAAGCACAGCTATTAAAAGAGCTCGTATTATGGCTTTAATCCCATTTATTTCTGAAAGAATAAGAAGATAATAATAAATTTATATCAAAAAGAAAACATAAAAAAAGCCCAACCAGGAGCTTTTTTTATTTACTATCAAATTATGTATAATCAAAAAAATATTACTTTAGGTCTTTACAAATAAATTATTTTTTATGATTTGCATTTTTTCTAAAATCATCTTTATGAAAAGATTCAAGAACACTTAGTCTTTGGTCAACTTTATGGTTGAATTCCTTTTGTTCTTCTATAAAATCAGCAACTGAATTATTAAATTCCTTTTGTTCTTTGTTAAACTCTTTTTGTTCTTTAACAAATTCATTCATATCTTTCATAAATTCTGTCACACCTGACATAAACTCTAATACTTTATTTTCAAAAGATGATTTTTTCACTTTATCTTT